>MDTG01391543.1_pt1 | contig 11966 bp, 9 predicted proteins | sample 811421 | NCBI WGS metagenome assembly MDTG01 (sample SAMN05326645, study PRJNA326480) | marine metagenome | isolation source: seawater | place: Pacific Ocean: South East | collected 2011 | reverse complement strand
TAGTGTCTATTTGTTTAAACAATTTATTATGAGTATGAAAAAAAATGCCAAAAAGAAAAGATATTAAAAAAATATTAGTTGTAGGTGCAGGTCCTATAATAATTGGACAAGCTTGTGAGTTTGATTACTCAGGCACTCAAGCTTGTAAAGCTCTTAAAGACGAAGGTTTCAAGGTAATCTTAATTAATTCTAATCCAGCAACAATCATGACAGATCCGAATATAGCTGACAAAACTTACATAGAACCTATCACGCTGGAAGTTCTAGAAAAAATTATTACTAAAGAAAAACCTGATGCTATTTTGCCAACTATGGGTGGTCAAACTGCATTAAATTTAGCGATGGAGGCTGAAAAAAAAGGAATTCTAAAAAAATATAATATTGAATTAATTGGCGCAAATTCAAAGGCAATATCAAACGCAGAAGATAGAAAAAAATTTAGAAAAAATATGATTGAAATTGGTCTAGATTTACCAAAATCAAAAATTGTAAATAATTTTAATCAAGCTACAAAAGTTTTGAAACAAATTGGATTACCTGCAATTATAAGACCGGCTTTCACTCTGGGTGGTCTTGGTGGAGGTATTGCCAAAAACAAAAAAGATTTTTTAAAAATAATAAATAATGGTCTTCACGAGTCTCCAGTAAATCAGGTCTTGGTTGAAGAATGCTTAGAAGGTTGGAAGGAGTTTGAAATGGAGGTCGTTAGGGATAAAAAAGATAACTGTATTATAATCTGCTCAATTGAAAACTTAGATCCAATGGGAATTCATACGGGGGATTCAGTCACAATAGCACCCGCACTAACCCTTACTGATAAAGAGTATCAAGTAATGAGAAACGCTTCTATAGCATGTCTAAGAAAAATTGGAGTAGAAACAGGTGGTTCAAATGTTCAATTTGCCATTAATCCTAAAAATGGAAGAATGGTGATTATTGAGATGAACCCGAGAGTTTCGAGATCTTCAGCTTTAGCCTCTAAAGCAACTGGTTTTCCGATTGCAAAAGTGGCGGCAAAGTTGGCTATTGGCTATACATTAGATGAATTAAAAAATGAAATTACAAAAGTAACTCCTGCCTCTTTTGAACCAACTATAGATTACGTTGTAACTAAGGTGCCTAGATTTACTTTTGAAAAATTCTCAGCTTCAGCTGCAATTTTAGGAACGTCTATGAAATCTGTTGGAGAAGCTATGGCAATAGGAAGAAACTTTAAAGAATCTTTGCAAAAAGCACTCGTTTCTCTTGAGACAGGTTTCTCAGGTTTAGATCAAATATTTAAATTGAATAAAAAACAAATAGAAAAAAAACTCAAAGAAAATATTCCTAATAAAATTTTACTAGTTGGGGAAGCTATCAGAAAAAAAATCAATTTATCTAAAATTCATAAACTTTCTAAAATCGATCCTTGGTTCTTAAACCAAATTAAAGAAATTATAGATAATGAAATCAAAATTAAAAAAAAAGGTCTTCCAAAAACCTTTAATGGATTAAATTATATTAAATCAATTGGATTTTCTGACAAAAAATTATCAGAACTAACCAATTCTTCAGAGGAAATAATAAGAAAGAAGAGAGAGGCTCTGAAAGTTTTTCCCGTTTTTAAAAAAGTGGATACTTGTGCTGCAGAATTTAAATCTTTTACGCCATATATGTATTCAACTTATCAAAGAAATTTTTCTTTAAATTCAGAATGCGAATCTATGCCAACTAACAAAAAAAAAAATTATTATACTTGGAGGTGGTCCAAATAGAATTGGACAGGGGATAGAATTTGATTATTGCTGTTGTCAGGCAAGTTTTTCTCTTAAAGAAGCTAAATATGAGACAATAATGGTTAACTGTAATCCTGAAACTGTTTCAACAGATTACGATACAAGTGATAGACTGTATTTTGAACCTTTAGTTGATGAATATATTTTTAATATTATAAAGAAAGAAAAATCAAAAGGTAAATTAAAAGGCATCATCACTCAGTTTGGTGGTCAAACTCCAATAAAACTCGCAAAATTTTTAAGCAAAAATAAACTCCCAATTTTAGGAACCCAGTATTCTTCTATTGACCTTGCTGAAGATAGAGACAGATTTAGAAGTCTATTAGAAAAATTAAATCTAAAACAGGCTGAAAGTGGCATAGCAAAAAATTTGGCTCAAGCGATAAAAATTGCTGAAAAAATTGGTTTGCCTTTAATGGTAAGACCTTCTTACGTATTGGGTGGAAGAGCCATGGAAATAGTCCATGAAAAAAGACAGCTTAAAATTTTTGTAAAGGAAGCTTTTAAGGTAGCTGAAAAAAATCCAGTCTTAATTGATAAATTTATTGATAATGCTATGGAAGTAGATGTAGATGCAATATCAGATGGTAAAAAAGTTTTTGTAGCTGGTATTATGCAGCATATAGAAGAAGCTGGAATTCACTCAGGTGACTCAGCTTGTAGCTTACCACCTGTATCCATCAAACCTTTTCTAATAAAGGAAATTGAAAATCAAACAAAAAAATTAGCTTTAGCACTTAAAGTTAAAGGTTTTATGAATGTTCAATATGCAATTAAAAAAGATGAGATTTATGTGATAGAAGTAAATCCTAGAGCCAGCAGAACAGTTCCATTTGTTTCGAAAGCTAAAAATTTACCGCTTGCCAAGATAGCTTCAAGGGTAATGGCTGGAGAGAAGCTAAAAAAGTTTAATTTAAAAAGTAAAAATAAAAATATGTTTGCTGTTAAAGAGGCTGTTTTTCCATTTAATAAATTTCCTAATAGCGACCTCTTACTTGGACCAGAAATGAAATCTACAGGCGAAGTAATGGGGTTTGATAAAAATTTTGGAATGGCTTTTGCAAAAAGTCAAATAGCGGCTTCAAACTCCCTTCCAAAAAAAGGCCTGGCTTTTATTTCTCTCAAGAACAGTCATAAAGAAGAAGGTGTACAACTAGCTAAACAACTAATTAAATTAAACTTCAAACTTTGTGGAACAAAAGGTACAGCCGATTATATAAGTAAATATGGTATTAAATGTAAAAAAATTAATAAAGTAAATCAGGGATCTCCACATATTGTAGACGTGCTTAATGCTAAAAAAATTGCTTTAGTAATTAATACTGGAGGAGGGAATAGCGAAGCTCAATTAAGCGACGCAGTAGCTTTGAGAAGAGCCACATTAGCTAATAAAGTTCCATATTGTACTAACATGTCTACTGCTAAGGTTTGTCTTGAGGGAATTAAATCTTTGAAATTAAGTGGTATAAAAGTTACTTCTTTGCAGGATATTTAAATTTTTACTTTCCAGTCAGTTTCAAAAGTAACGTAATTTATCTGAATACATCTTCTCTCTCTTTTAATCTCCTTTTTCTCCATACCATGCCAGGTATTTGGTCCACTTGTGAAGAAGTATCCATAATTATGTTTGTAGGGAACTGTTTTAACTTTATTCAATTTTGCATCATAAAAATCTGTTCCTAAATTTTCTGACTCATTATGTAAATTAACAAAAACTATTGAAGACATTAATTTCTCTTCAATATCACAATGAGGTTTTAACCAAAAACCCTCTCGATCACAAATTACTTCGAGTCTCACAAAAGAGTTCCTCAAATCTTTACCAATTAATGTACCAATTTTATTGTAAACTTCTGGTGATCTTAATTCTTCAATAAATTTTGTTAAATGAGGAAATTGACTATAATTTTCTTTAGTTACATAACATCTAATTTTTTTAGCCTTGCCACCATCTTTAATTCCTGCTCTAAAAGCCCCTTCGCCCCCATCTAAAGCTCTTGTGCCATCATAATTTAAATTTTGTTTTCTAGGATCTGCTATATCAGCTTCACATATTTCTTTTATTGCCTCTTCTGTTAATGGCTGATTGATCTCAAAGTGTTTAAAGGGATCTTTATACAATTTAGTTCTATTCTCTAATGATTTAAATAATTCCATTCGATTTCATCTTTTCTTTAATAAGTGGTGCTATTCTATTAACCTCATCTAACTTATCATAGCTCCAATTGTCAACATTATCTTTTAGCTCTCTCGTAATTCCTAAATCATTGAATTGTTTGTAGAATTTTTTAAACCTTCCGCTAGTTGTTAAGGACTTCATAGTAGCCACATATACCGGCTTCCCAGTCAGTGCTGCCTCCGAAATCATAGATGTAGAATCACAAGTTACAATTATATAATCAGAAATTGATAATGCACATAAGTAAGCTTTTTTATCTACTGACTTTATAACGTGATGATTAAAATTAAAAGTATTAAAAGCTTTTTTAATAACTTCATCAGGGGTCCTAAAAGATGGTACAACAATAATCTTAAACTTATCAGGAGTGAACAAAGTCTTAACCTTATTAAACATAGAATGAATTTGACTATCTGAAAAACTATAATGCTTATTTGGTCCACCAATTATAAAAGCAACAATTTTTTTTTGTTTTTTTTCTATTTGTAAATACTTTTGATTTTCTTGCATGTCTTTTTTTGATAAATAATGTATAGCGCCTTTTGTATTAATAACATTTTCTCCTGTGAGACCATCATGATCTGGGCTTACAATTAAATCAAAATGCTTTAATGATATTTTTGGGTCCTGAATATGAATATTAAAAATTTCTTTACCAAATCTTTTTTTAAGAGCTATAGAAGGTATTACACTTTTTCTTCCACATGAAATCACTACTTTTGAATCACAAACAAATTTTTCTGTTAATAAGTTTTCAGAAATTGGTGAAAATTTTGGAGGTATTATGTTCCAAAAAGGCTTTAATTTTATTGTTTGATGTTTGTATTTTAATTTAAGGGCTTTTGATAAGCCTTCAACTTGACTTACCATACCGTGCATGCCTTGAGATAAAAGTAGTGCTTTAAATTCTAACATTAATTATTATATATATCTTATCATTATGAATAATAAATTATCTAAGCATACAAAAGTGTTGATTCTTGGATCTGGGCCCGCTGGTTATACTGCGGCCATTTATGCCGCAAGAGCAATGTTAAAGCCTATTTTAGTCCACGGGTCACAACCAGGAGGTCAACTAACTACAACAACTGATGTAGAAAACTATCCTGGATACGCAAAAGTAATTCAGGGTCCGTGGCTTATGGACGAAATGAAAGGTCAGGCTGAAGCAGTAGGTACAGAGATGATTCAAGACCATATAAGCAAAGTGGATTTATCAAAAAAACCTTTCACCGCTGTCGGGGATAGTGGTCAAGTCTATACAGCAGATAGCTTTATAATTTCAACTGGTGCACAGGCACGATGGCTAAATTTAAAATCAGAGCAAGAGTTTAGAGGATTTGGGGTTTCAGCATGTGCTACATGCGATGGTTTTTTCTTTAAAGAAAAAAAAGTAGCAGTAGTTGGTGGAGGAAATGCTGCAGTCGAAGAAGCAATGTTTCTTACAAAATTTGCATCAAAAGTTTATCTTATACATAGACGGAACGAGCTAAGAGCAGAAAAAATGCTTCAAACAAAATTAAAAGCGAACAAAAAAATTGAAATTATTTGGGATTCGGTAATTGACGATGTTATGGGAAGCAAAGAACCAAAATCTGTTAATGGTTTAAAAATAAAAAATGTGAAAAATAAAAAAATTCAAGATCTTAAAGTTGATGGCTTGTTTATTGCAATTGGTCATGATCCAGCAACATCTTTGTTTAAAGATCAATTAAAAATGGATAAAGAAGGATATTTAATCACTAAACCAGATTCTACAGAAACAAATATACCAGGAGTTTTTGCAGCTGGCGATGTTAAGGATAAAATATTTAGACAAGCTGTTACGGCAGCTGGAATGGGGGGTATGTCTGCGCTCGAGGCTGAAAAATATCTTTCAGAAACTAACTGAGACTTTCGCAGAATTTTTTTATTCTACTCATTGATTTTTTCAAATTTTTCATAGAAGTAGCGTAAGATATTCTAAAATATCCTGCTAAACCAAATGCTGATCCTTGTACGACCGCTACTTGAGACTTTTCTAATAGTTTCTCCACAAAATCTTTATCAGTTTTTAGTTTTGTTTTTTTTCCCAATAATTTTTTACAGTTTGGAAAAACATAAAATGCCCCTTCCGGTTTAATACAGCTCAAACCTTTTATTTTGTTTAAACTATTAACTACAAAATCTCTTCTCTTTCGAAAAGAGTTTGCTCTTAATTTAATAAAATTTTGTGTTCCGTTAAGTGCTTCAACTGCAGCTGCCTGACTTATAGATGTGGGATTGCTTGTAGATTGAGATTGAATTTTAGCCATGGCTTTTATTATTTCTTTTGGGCCTGCAGCGTAACCTATTCTCCATCCTGTCATTGAATATGATTTACTTACGCCATTCATTGTGAGAGTTCGACTTTTTAAATTTTTTATTTGAGCAATTGTAAAGAATTTAAATTTATCATATGTAATATGCTCATAAATATCATCACTTAAAATATAAATTTTTTTATTTTTTGATAAAACTTTTGCCAAGGCTACTATTTCTGCTTTGGTATACCCTGCGCCCGTAGGATTTGACGGAGAATTTATAATAATCCACTTTGTTTTTTTTGTTATTACTTTTTTAAGTTTCTTTGGAGTGAGTTTAAAACGATCTTTCTCCTCGCATTTAACTATTTTTGGTTTACCCCCAGCTAAGAGAATTATGTCTGGATACGAAACCCAATAAGGAGCAGGAATTATTACTTCGTCTCCTTTATTAATTGTTGCCATAAAGGCATTATATAGAACCTGTTTACCTCCTGTACCGACAGAAATTTCGCTCAAATCAAATTTCAAATTATTTTCTTTCTTAAATTTTTTTTGAACGGCTTTCTTAAGAGCTGGGGTCCCATCGACTGCTGTATATTTTGTATCTCCTCGTCTTATAGCTTTAATGGCAGCATTTTTAATGTTATTAGGTGTGTCAAAATCAGGTTCCCCCGCTCCTAAACCGATAACATCCTTGCCCGCAGCCCTCATTTCCCTAGCTTTTGTAGTAACGGCGATAGTTGGTGAAGGTTTTATGCGTTTTAAACTATTGGAAACTATGCTCATTGAAATTTATAATTTTTATTTTAAATTATTATTAACATAAAATGCAAAATACTTATCAAGAAAAAACAGATAATTTAGAAGTTAATTCTAGCAAAAAAAATAAGCTGGAAGGGGGTATTAATTTTAAAATTAAAACTGAATTTCAACCTAGCGGCGACCAGCCTGAGGCAATAAAAAAATTACTCAAAAATTTGAAAGATAATAAGCATGAGCAAGTTTTGTTAGGTGTCACTGGATCGGGCAAAACCTTTACTATGGCGAAAGTAATTGAGAAAGCAAACCGACCAGCATTAGTTTTAGCTCCAAATAAAACATTAGCTGCTCAGTTATACGGTGAATTTAAGAGTTTTTTTCCTGACAATGCTGTTGAATATTTTGTTTCATATTACGATTATTACACACCAGAGGCGTATGTGCCGAGATCAGACACATATATAGAAAAAGAAGCTTCTATTAACGAACAGATAGATAGAATGCGCCACTCAGCCACAAGATCTTTGCTTGAACGAGATGACGTAATTATAGTTGCAAGTGTATCTTGTATATACGGACTTGGATCTGTTGAGGCTTATTCTAAGATGACAATAACTCTCAAAAAGAATTATGAGTATGAAAGAGATGAGTTAATAAGAGCATTTATAAACCTGCAATATAAAAGAAATGATCAAAATTTTTTTAGGGGAACCTTTAGAGTTAGGGGAGAAAATTTAGAAATTTTTCCTTCTCATTTAGAGGACCGAGCATGGAGATTAAGTTTTAATTATAATAAGTTGGAAAAGGTAGAAGAGTTCGACCCATTAACAGGTGATAAGACAAATGACTATTCTATAATAAAAATTTACGCAAACAGCCACTACATAACTCCTAAACCAACAATCGACCAAGCTATCAAACAAATAAAATCTGAATTAGCTGAAACATTAAAGAAACATCGGGAAAATAACAAATTATTAGAGGAACAGCGATTAAGAGAAAGAACTAAATTTGATCTAGAAATGATCGAAGCTACTGGAACGTGTGCAGGTATCGAAAATTATTCTAGATTTTTATCTGGGAGAAAACCTGGAGAACCCCCTCCTACATTATTTGAATATTTTCCGGATAATGCCATAATTTTCGTAGATGAAAGCCACGTAACAGTTCCTCAGCTAAATGGAATGTATAAAGGTGATCATACTCGAAAAAAAACTTTAGCAGAATATGGTTTTAGATTACCTTCATGTATGGATAACCGACCATTAAAATTTGAAGAATGGGATTTAATGAGAACTCAAACTGTTTTTGTTTCTGCAACACCAGGCCCGTGGGAGTTAAAACAAACTAAAAATCAATCTATTGATCAAATCATCAGACCAACTGGACTTATCGATCCTCCTGTAGAGATTAGGCCAGCTAAAACACAAGTTGATGACCTTATGCATGAGTCTAAAGAAATTATTAAAAAAGGTTACAGAGTATTAGCAACTACACTTACTAAAAAAATGGCTGAAGATCTTACTGAGTATCTGCATGAAAATGGACTTAAAGTGAGATACATGCATTCTGATATTGATACACTTGAAAGAATAGAAATTATAAGAGACCTTAGAATGGGTGTATTTGATATCTTAGTTGGAATAAATCTATTAAGAGAGGGATTAGACATACCTGAGTGTGCTTTAGTAGCAATATTAGATGCTGACAAAGAAGGTTTTTTGAGATCCGAAACATCATTAATACAAACTATTGGTCGTGCTGCTAGAAACGTTGATGGTAAAGTTATTTTATATGCTGACAAAGTTACAAAAAGTATCGATAAGGCAATAAAAGAAACTGATAGAAGAAGAAATAAACAATTAGAGTATAATAAAAAGAACAAAATTACAGCAGAATCTGTAAAAAAAGAAATTAGCGATATATTAGAATCTGTTTACGAAAAAGATTATGTAAAAATAAGTGAAGGTTCAAATGTTGGCGGTAATTTAAAGAAACACCTTAAAGCACTAAATAGAAAAATGAAAGAATCAGCTTCAAATCTAGAATTTGAAGAGGCAGCTAAGATTAGAGATGAAATCAGAAAACTTGAGGCCAGCGAACTTGAGATAACTTTAAATCCTAAAATATCTCAATACAAACTTAAAAATAAAGTATACCCTAAAGGAAGGTCTACAATGGGTATGCCAGGCACTAGACCTCGAAAAGCGATAAAAAAATGGAAGCCAAAAAAATAATAATTACCGGAGGAGCAACAAGAATTGGAGCAGCGATTGCAAAGAGTTTGGCAGGCTATGATGTTGAAATTTCAATTCATTACAATAAATCTATAAGTGCAGCTAATAAACTAAAAAGAGAATTAGAAGAACTTGGTACAAAAATACACTTGGTAAAAGCTGATTTAAATAATCCTATTCAAGCTGCAAAGGTAATAAAAAATTCCTTTAAAAAAATGAAAGGTTTAGATTGTTTAATAAATAATGCTTCAATTTTCGAGAATGATAATCTTAATAACTTTTCTAATATAAGTTTTAATAAACATATCAACATTAATTTAAAAGCTCCGGCTTTGTTAATTCAAAACTTTAGTAAATATGTTAAAAATTCTAATGGTATTATAATAAACATCATTGATCAAAGAATAGAAAAACTGACACCTTTCTTTTTTTCCTATACTTTAAGCAAATCTGCATTAGGCACTCTCACAACTACTTCAGCTATGAAATTAGCTCCAAACATAAGGGTCAATGCAATTTCTCCAGGTCCAACACTTAAAAATAAAAGACAATCAGAGAAACATTTTAAAAAACAATGGAAGTCTGTATTATTGAAAAAAGCTGTAAAACTTGAAAATATATGTAAATCTGTAAAATTTCTTATTGAAAACGACGCTATCACTGGACAAATTATCAATGTTGATAGTGGACAGAGACTTGCATGGTTAACACCTGATATAATAAATTCTAAAGAATGAAAATTTTAAAATTTAAAAATAAGCAAAAATATAGATATGATAAAAAGATAGTTATTGAAGATTTAATATTATTTTTATCAGTAGGTATACATGATTTTGAAAAACTGAAAAAACAGAGAGTTAGATTTAATATTACAATTACAACTGACTCTAATCTTAAACCTGATTTAAAATCAATTGTAAATTATGAAAGTGTTATTAGAGATATAAAAAGAATTACCGAAAAAAAACATTTTGACTTACTGGAAAAGTTGTCAGAGTCAATTTTTGAAGAAATTTTCAAAAATAAAAAAATTAAAAAAATCAAACTTAAAATTGAAAAACTTGATATTATTGAGGAGACAAAATCAGTTGGAATAGAGGTTATAAAAACAAAATTATAATGAATAGCTTAGAACAAGGAAAAAAAGTTATAAAAGATAAAATTCCACTAATTACAAAAAATCCTGGTGTTTATAAAATGTTGAGTTCAACAGGTGAAATACTTTATATTGGAAAAGCAAAAAATATTCCCAACAGACTTAAAAGTTACGTAACTGACTCTTATTTGCCGATAAGAACTGAGAGAATGCTGTCTCTTACACACAATCTTGAAACAACAACCACTAGCAATGAGAGTGAGGCTTTGCTGTTAGAGGCAAATTTAATAAAAAAATTTAAGCCTAAATTTAATATTTTATTAAAAGATGACAAATCATTTCCATACATTTTTATTTCTAAGCATGATTTTCCAAGAATTGAGAGGCATAGGGGTGCAAAAAATAGACCGGGCAATTATTATGGGCCCTTTGCTAGTTCATTGGCTGTTAACATGGCAATTAAAACTATACAAAAAATTTTTTTGATAAGATCTTGTACTGACAAACAGGTTGAGGCAGGAGATAAAACTTGTTTCAACTATTTGCTTAAAAGATGTGCTGGGCCTTGCGGGCGTAAGATTAGTAGAAATGATTATGCAAAATTAGTTGAGGCAGCTGATGAATTTTTAAGCAAAGGTAAATCTCGAAAAATTCAAAAAACTCTCTCTGAACAAATGGAAAAGGCTAGCGATGAATTAGATTTTGAAAAAGCCGCGATTATGAGAGATAAAATCAAATCTTTAAATATAATTCAGTCTTCGTTAACTGTTACAGAGGCTAATCTGATTGAAGCAGATGTAATTGCAGGATACAAAGAGTCAGGAAAAACTTGTGTACAGGTTTTTTTTTACAGGTCCAAACAAAATTGGGGCAATCAAGCATTTTTTCCAAAACATGATGAAGAAGACACTTTAGAAGATATCCTTTCATCATTTATATCACAATTTTACGAAAATAAAACAATTCCAAGCACTGTAATAACTAATTTTGAAGTAAATGAGAAAACATTACTAGAGAAAACATTTTCAAAAAAAGAAAATAAACAAATTATAATTAAACAAGCTAAATCAAAAAATGAAATTAATATTTTAAAACTTGCAGAAAAAAATGCAAAACAAGCTTTAACACAAAAACTTATTCAATCTGATACTAATAATAATTTAATTGAAAGTTTATCTTCAAAATTTAAAATTAACGATAATATTGACTTGATCGAGGTATACGATAATAGTCATATTCAAGGAACGGACTCTGTGGGAGCGTTAATATGTTTTGGACGTGAAGGATTTATAAAAAAGAGATATAGAAAATTTAATATTAAAAATGATAAAGCTCGAAATGATGATTATGGAATGATGAAAGAAGTATTGTATAGAAGATTTTCTAAAGCTGTAAAAGAAAAATCTGGGTCTTTGTCATTACCAGAATTAGTCATTATTGACGGAGGAAAAGGTCAATACTCTGTTAGTAGAGAAGTGCTTAATAATCTGGGTCTTCATGAATTACCAATACTTGCGGTTGCTAAAGGTGTATATAGAAACGCTGGTAGAGAAAAGATTTTTCATGAAGGTAAAGAATATATTTTACAAAAAAATGATCCGCTTTTATTTTTTATTCAAAGATTAAGAGATGAGG
>MDTG01255919.1_pt1 | contig 11966 bp, 8 predicted proteins | sample 811421 | NCBI WGS metagenome assembly MDTG01 (sample SAMN05326645, study PRJNA326480) | marine metagenome | isolation source: seawater | place: Pacific Ocean: South East | collected 2011 | reverse complement strand
GACGATGAATATGACATTGATGATTATGACGAAGATGAATATGAATATAACCAACTGCAACTCCACTCACACAAACCACCCAAGAGCACTGACAACAACCATGAAACCAATACCCCTAATAGCTTTGATATTGAACCTTTCGAGGGTTGTGACTTGTCACCAATACAGATACTGACACCGACCACCTTACATATCACACCACCACCACCACCACCACCACCACCACAACAACAACAACAACAAAACGAGACGTTTGATATCCCTGCGCCGATGCGAGGACAATCACACGAGAGCAACAGCACAAACACAAGAAATCCACGCTTAATGCGCGCATTATCGCTTGCGGCCGACGCGCGTGCGGCAGCGGACCAAGCAACAGAGGCTGCAGAAGCTGCGGCGTACGCCGCCGCGGAACTCCAAGCAACACTCGTCGATCGAGACGGTCCTCCATTGAACCGCGAAAATTTTCGAAGGGAGTTTCGACAGCGATTGGCGGCACAGTACGACGATGACGATGAGAAGCAGCAGCAACGCTACAGAAGCGGACGGTATGGCAGTAGCAATGACAATGGTTCAAAGGCCTACGGTGATGGTCCATCATCTTCTATTGGTATTCCGAATGGACGCCGATCCATGCACGAGCAACATCGACAGCGACACAAGCAACAACAAAGACGAAACCAAACCAGATCGCAAAAACTCCTCGAATCCACAGAAATGTGGTTCAGAAATACCGTCGTCCCAACCGCGAAAGTTGCAACCGTTAAAACCGTCGATTTTGCTCGAGAAAATTACCCGCACGTGAAAGAGGCGACGTTGAGGGGGGTCTCCGCTGCTAAGCAAGAAGCTGTCAAAGTACGCTCGACTGAAAAGTTTAAGAAGTTCGAGTCTTTTCTCAAAGAGAAAACTAAAGATATCGCGCAAGAGTTTGGAAAAATTGCTAAGAAAACCGAGGAAATGATTGAAGAACCGACGGTAATCGTGGACGAGTTGCAGAAGGGTGCGAAAGATATGGCTCGAGAGAGCGTACATCTGTGGGATAAACACGTCGCGCCGATTGTCGTCAATCCAGAGTTGGTGGAAGATGACAAGATGAAGAACGACATGAAGAACAGCAAAAAAGATAGCAAAAAGCAGCAGCACGAACACGAGAAGAAACGACGATGAATCGATAAAAGAGCTTGACGTCATTGTAACATACCACCTAGATAATTTTATAAGAAAATTCTATCAGGAGAGTGAAAAAACACGCCTAAATTGCTCTTCACATTATTTTATTCTACAGGTCACACAGTGTGCGCACCCATCAAAAGCCATATACATATATATATATACTCTCCGTCTATGTGGTGTGTGCCATGTTCTTGTATTCAACCGTTTGTCGTGCATTCATTATCCGTGCAAAAGAAGAAGACGAATATCGAATTATCCAATTTCGTTACAAGAAAAATGCATCAACAAAGAACAACAACAACGACGACGACGACGCACGCGACTGCCTCTCCTTCCTCCTCTTCCTCTCCAAACGATACCAATCATCAACAACAAAAACAACTAGATTTGATCATTTGGGACGTCGACGGCACTCTCGCAAACACCACAACCTTAGCGTTTGAAGCGACGAACGAAGTGCTAATAAAGCACAACTTTGATAAGATATCTCTAGAACAGTACGAATACGGTAGCCGATACACAACGCCGAAGAGGTTTTCATATCACGCGTGTGGAGATAGTGAAGGACATAAAGAGTTAGGGGAGAAGTTAGGGGAGAATTTTGACCGGTATTACGTGGAATTAGTGACTCGTGAAACGGCTGGATTGTTTAGCGGTATTCGGAACATCGTGGAGAGAACCAAGAGTGTGAAACACGCGGCGTTATCGAACGCGTGCGGTGAGTACGCGAGGAGAGTCGTCAAGGTGAACAAATTAGATTCGATTTTTGAAATGAGTTTAGGCGCGGATGACGTTTCAAAAGCGAAACCAGAACCGGATGGAATTCGAGAGCTTTGCCAGAAATTGAACGTAGATGTGTCCAACGCCTGTTACGTCGGCGACGCGCCGAGCGATGGGAGAGCTGCAAAAGCCGCTGGATGCATGTTCTCTATAGGTGTGAATTGGGGTTCTCACGATTTAAGCGATGCATCAAACGAAGAGCATTTCGATATCGTCTGCGAAGCGAGAGAGGAGTTGGAACGATTCTTTATGAAGGCTCTGACAACTAATGAAGTAATGCCTTAATTACGTATAATCTGCTGCTAGTGTCTCTATTACTGTACTAAATCTATTGAAAAACTACCATTACTGTTTACGTGTTAAAAATTACGCTTTCTTATACGCCACATCCTCCACTCCTACGCGATGATTTGCCACTCTCGCTGCAACGAACAAATAATCCGACAACCGATTCAAATATCTCGCGACGCTCTTCTCCACGTCGCCCAACTTTACCATTGGTTGCACTTTCCTCTCGCATCTCCGACATATTGCCCTCGCTTGGTGTAGAAAAGCCGCGAATTTCGTCCCGCCTGGACATAAAAAGTTCGTCAATGGTGGTAACTCTTCCTCGTATCGGTCGATCCAGGATTCGATTAATTCTACGTGAGATTCGTCAAATCGACATCTGACTTTCATTCCATCTTTCGTTTTCTCGCTCGTGATGGGTGTGGCCACTGCCGACCCGACATCTAGAAGTCGACTCTGGATTATCTCTAGGTGCGGCAAAACATCCCCATCAAAGCATCCATCTTTGTCATCTTCTTTGCAACAGTCATCGTAAGCGTGCACTCTCGCGATGCCAACAGAAACGTTCGTCTCGTCGCAATCTCCGAGCGCGTCAAAAACGGCATCCGATTTCGCTCGTCTCTCTAAATTATACAAAGACGAGGTCCCGTCGTCCCCGGTCTTCGTGTACACTTTGAACTTCTCCTCTTGCTCTTCCTCCTCTCGATCCTCCTGTTCTCCATTCATCGTCTTTTTCGTCGTTTTTCGGGCGCGCGCACCCTTTCTTTCCCGAGGTTCCTTTCAAAAAGCCTCCTCCTTCTCCTCCTCTTCTAAAAAAAAAGGGTACGAGTTTAGGGTTTTTGAAGTTTTGGAGCAAACAAGAAAGTAGATAAAAGGAGTGCGTGGCTCTCCACACAACGACGCACGCATTTTGCAAAACACGAGTTCACGTTTTTGTATCCTTTGCGACGCTAAAAAAGACACGCAGGTGCGCAAAGTTCATCGCGACGATCGTTGTGCACGCGTTTCCTTCGCGCTTTTGTGGTTCGGAGGAACGCGTCGAGGAACGCGCCGCGTCTTTCTCGCGCGGAAATTTCCTTTGTAGATTTTTCTCTCGATTTTTAAGGTTTTTCTTCGTGTGAAGGAGCGCGGAAAGACTGACCTGGTGATGTTCTTTCTATCGCCGCAACAGATATGAACGCACTTTCCCAGACCATTTTATCCTCCCGAGCTTCCACCTCCGCGTTTTCTTCCACGACCAAGACGTCGACATCCTCTTCCCGAGGTTCCTTGCAAGTCATGGCTGCTTCGAAGAAAAAAGATGTCCGATTGCAAGTGACGTTGGAGTGCACGGAACAAAGAGAAGCGGGCGTGCAAGGAATAAGCCGATACATCACGCAGAAGAACCGCAGAAACAACTCGCAAAGAATTGAATTGATGAAATACAATCCGTACATGAAGAAGCACACTTTACACAGAGAATTGAAGAAGTAAAGCGAGAGAGTGGGACAGAGTTCCTGTATTAGAAGAATGTACCAATCCTTTAGAGTTGAAAATATACATATTTAATCAGATTTGATAGTAACACACGTCACACGTCGAGAATCAATCGCGCGCATGGTTACACGTAATGAGTTAAGTAAAGCTAAATCAATATAATTATATTCGTATTCCAAAAACCTCTAGTAGTATAGTTTGTACACGTTACTCAAAAGAACCTCCTTCTTAAGTTACGCCTCGACAACGCTAATGCCCATGTTGTTCGCCGTCCCTTTCACAACCTCCATCGCGGATTCAATCTTCGTGCAGTTCAAATCCGGTAATTTAATCTTCGCGATCTCTTCCAACTGAGCCACAGTCACGGAGCCAACGTTTTGCTTCTGCGGGTCCGCCGCGCCCTTCTCAATGCCGGCGGCTTTCTTCAACAAAACTGAAGCAGGCGGCGTTTTCAAGATGAACGTGAACGATTTGTCTTCATAAACGGTGATTTCGACTGGAATTATCATACCGGGTTGGTCCGACGTTTTCGCGTTGTATTCTTTGCAAAAAGCCATGATGTTAACGCCCTATTTTGATTGATAAAAGAGGATAAAGTCAGTTTACTTTTTCAGGTTTTTGCTTTCTTTTCGTCGGCGGAGGGAAAGAGAGAAAAGACAAAATTGCAGAGGTACAATCGTCTCGGAAAACGCACCTGAGCACCTAAAGCCGGACCAATCGGCGGCGCCGGGTTAGCCTTCCCGGCTTCAATGGCCAATTTAATGTACCCTTGTACCTTAGCTGCCATCGTCGTCACTCTTCTTTGTCCTCTTGTACTACTCGTTTGCAATCTCGCGCACGCGACGGATTCACCGCTAAACGATGCGCTCGTGCCTCGGCTAAACGCGCGCGAGGACACGGACGCGTGCGTCGCGCATTTCGCGGGGGTCGATTTCGTCCCTCGGGTTGGTGCCGTTCGAGGCGACGCGGAGACGAAGGTGGCGGACACGGATGCCATCTTTGCGAGTACAAATTGGCGTACTCCTAATAAATGAGTGACGTGAGGATAGAAAAGACAAAGACAACTCAAAGACCGCCCCTCCCCGCAAAAAAGGTGCTAAAACCCTAAACACGTTTTGAACAAAGAAGAAAAAATTCAAAAAAAAGAAGAAAAAACTTGACGATTTGACGACGAAAAACACACAAGTTCTCTCTTACGTTTACTCTCACCTCCCTCTAAAGTCGCGGCGGTGTTCGCCAAAGGTCGAGCGCGCGCGAAAGAGATATAGAGAACAGAGAGAGAGAGAGAGAGAGAGAGGAGGAGGAGACGAAGAAGAGCGAAAACAGCATGGCGACGCCGACCCGTCGATCGTCTCGGCAAACGACGACGCCATCGTCGTCGAAGAAATCGACTCCAAAATCATCGTCTCGGAAAACGACTCCGAAAAAAACAACGTCGTCGAGCGCGGACGACGGCGCGAGGAGGACGACGAGAAGCGCGAGCTCTACTCCGTTGAAGAAGAAAGGGACGAGTCCGGCGTCCACGCCGAAGAAGAAAGCCGCGTCGGGGACTCCCACACCAAAGAAGAAGAAAAAGATTGGGTCGCCTTCACCAACGAAAACGAAGAAGAGTCCCACGCCAAAGAAGAAAAATACGCCGACGCCGACGAAGAAGAGAGGAGGACGAAGTCCAAGCGTCACGCCGAGTAAGAAGAAGAGGACAGACGAAGAAGAAGAAAAAGAAACGGAAGTTATGGAGACCGAAGTGGCGCTAGAAGAAGAAGAAGAAGAAGAAGAAGAAGAAGCTTTGGCGCCGACGAACGAGGTCGGAGGTAACGACGAGAGCATATTTTCGCCACCGGCGCCGAGGCGACCGCGGGAGCAGCAGGAACAGCAACAGAATCCTCCGAATACGCAACAAAATCAGCCTAACCCGTCGACAGTTCAACGCACACCGAGGTTTCCCTCGTCGACGCAACAACAACAACCAGGCACGCAAGGAAGAGATCCGATCAATCCGACGCTCTTCTCGCCGACGCCAGGGCAAACGCCCAGAAATATGGGTTTTGCGAGTCCGTTTGTGAGCGGAAATCTACCAGCGTCTCAGGGTAGACACGATACGGGTTTACATGGCGCTCAACCCCGATTCACGCCCGCCTCGGCGGCGAGACCGGGGGCCTCGATGGATCCAACTAACAATAATAGCGCGGAGTTCGCGTCGCTCAATCCGAGACACGTCATGGGACTCACCGAGGAGGAGATTCGAGAGGCTAAGGAAAGAGCAGAAAGAGATCCAGATCAAAACGAAGAAGAAGAATTGCAAAGAGAGCAGGACAGGCACACGTTTATTTGGGGCACGTCGATTAGCGTCGATGATGTGCAAAACCGTTTTCGCCGTTTCTTGGAGAATTTCATCTTGACGAAGAAAGATCAGCAGCGAAACGAAGGAGACAAAGCACGCAACGACGGTGAGGAGAACAACGCAGGTGATGGTGAAAACGATGGTGAGAATGGTAGCGCAGAGAGGGGAAACGCAGGCGCGACAAACATTGACAACAATACCGATATGACCGCGGGGAATGATCTCGACGACAGTCAACGCCTTCTTTTCCCGACGCAAACGCAAAGTCAAGACGAAGACGAGGACGATGACCTGCTCGCGGATTCGTTTTACATCAAAGCTATGCGTTTGTGCCACGAGAAAGATAATACAAACTTGGACGTTGATTGCTCGCACTTGGAGAGTTACGACCCCTGGTTGTACGAAAGACTCGTTATGTACCCGCAAGAATTGATTCCGTTGTTTGATGTCGTAGCGAATAAGATTTACGAGGACCAAGTCCTTCCAGACGAGGAGAAGGAGAATTTTCGAAACCAAATCTTGCCGAGTTTAGAAGTAAGGCCGTTCAACTTGGTCGAGAAGCACGCGATGAGAAATTTAAACCCGTCCGATATCGATAGAATGGTCGCGGTAAAAGGCATGGTGACTCGATGTTCCGCCGTTATCCCAGAATTAAAAGGCGCGTTCTTCAAATGTTTGACTTGCGGCGCGTCTCCGGAAATCGTTGTCGTCAACCGTGGTCGCGTTAACGAACCACCTCTGAAATGTTTACAATGCCGCAATCAAGGCACGATGACGCTCATCCACAACCGATGTTTTTTCGCGAACAAGCAACAGGTGAAAATGCAAGAGACGCCAGACGTGATACCGGAAGGCGCGACGCCGAACACGGTGAACATGTGCGTATTTGATTCTTTAGTGGACGAAGCGAAACCAGGTGATAGAGTTGAAGTAACTGGGGTTTATCGAGCGGTGCCTATTCGAGTGGCGCCAAACCAACGAGCCATTCGATCGATATATAAAACGTATTTGGATATCATTCACATTCGCAAAGACACGAAAGGCAAACTTCGAAACACGGCGAAGAAGGATGATAACGAAGATATGAAAGACGCAGAGTACACGAAGACTGGTAGCGGTAACGTGGACGACGATGTGACGAACATGGACTCTCAACAACAACAAAACAACGAAACGATAAACACGGAAACTATGGCCTCAAACATTTCGCCTCGCGGTGACGCTGAGCTCGAGTTTTCGCCTGCACGGATTCGAGAAATCGAAGAGCTCTCGAGACAGCCAGACGTGTACGATCGATTAGCGAAATCAGTTGCACCGTCTATTTGGGAACTCGAAGATATCAAAAAAGGTATTTTGTGTCAACTCTTTGGCGCGACAAACAAGACATTCAAAGGCGCTTCGGCGAACAAAGTGAGAGGCGATATCAACATTTTACTCGTCGGGGATCCCGGCGTGGCGAAATCGCAGCTGTTGACGTACGTACACAGAGTCGCGCCAAGAGGCATGTATACCTCTGGTTCTGGTTCCTCTGCGGTTGGTCTGACTGCCTACGTGTCCAGAGATCCAGAAACGAAAGATATGGTGTTGGAATCTGGAGCGTTAGTCTTATCTGACAGAGGCGTGTGTTGTATCGACGAGTTTGATAAAATGGGCGACGGCGCGCGATCGATGTTGCACGAAGTCATGGAGCAACAAACGGTTTCTATCGCCAAAGCAGGGATAATTGCTGTTTTGAACGCTCGGACTTCTGTTTTGGCATCTGCGAACCCTGTCGGGAGTAGATATAATCCAAACATGAGCATCGTCGATAACTTGCACTTGCCGCCGACGTTGTTGTCGAGATTCGATTTGCTTTACTTAGTTCTCGATCAGCCAAACCCAGAAACCGATCGACGATTGGCGAGACATTTAGTCTCTTTACATTACAAAGATCCACCAAAAAGAGCCAAAGCAACTGTGTCGGCGGAGTTATTGACGGATTACATTTCGTACGCGAAGCAAACGTGTCATCCCGTACTCGGCGATGAAGCCGGCGACAAGCTCATCGAAGGGTACATCGAGATGCGACGATTGGGATTATCCGGAGGAAGGAAAGTCGTCACCGCGACGCCTCGTCAGTTGGAATCCTTAATTCGTATTTCTGAGGCTTTGGCGAGAATGAGATTGTCGAAAACCGTAGAAAAACAGGACTCTACGGAGGCGTTGCGTTTGATGCGTGTAGCCATGCAAAGCGCAGCAATCGATCCGAGAACCGGTTTAATCGACATGGATAAAATCTTGACCGGACATTCCGCGGCAGATAGGAAACAACGTTCAGATATCGCCGAAGGGATAGCTGATATTTTACAAGGCATGCCAGGAAGAAAAGCGCGATTGAGTGAAATCGTATTGAAACTGAAAGAACTAAATGCGTCCATTGAGATTTCCATGCAAGAAGTCCGGGACTCGGCGTTGCTCCTCGCAGAACAAGACAGAGCCATCGTGAAGGGCGATTTAGTGCAACTAATTTAATTCAGATATATTATTATTAGATTATGTGTGTGTGTGTGTGTCTTATATTTCACCCTAAGTTTAGTAGTGTCCCTTGTTGCTTTACCCCTCTCGCCTATTTTCTTCTTTTGACAGCGCTTTCAAAAACGATTGGGAGAGATTATCCCATACCGGAGGAGCCGGTGTAGGCACTGGTGGATAATTCCTTACCGTCGCCAGTCATGACGATGACTTCACCTTCGGTGTTCACGTCCATGATGGCACTACAACCTTCGGAGATGTCGCCAGTCAACATCTTCTCCGCGAGGTTGTCTTCCAACAATCTCATGATGGCTCTTCTCAACGGACGAGCACCAAACGCCGGCGAGAAGCCTTCGTCGACAACCTTGTCCTTGAATCTGTCCGTGACGTCCAAAGTGATTTCCTTCTCCTTTAATCTCTTAAACACGTTGTTCAACATAATCATAGCAATTTCGCGGACTTCTTGCTTGTTCAATTGACGGAAGATGATGATTTCATCCAAACGATTAAGAAATTCTGGTCTGAAGTAGTTCTTGAGTTCATCTTGCACCAAGGTTTTGATTCTTTGGTATGATTGGTCTTCTGCATTGTCATCCAATTGGAAACCCAAACCGCCACCACCTTTCTCAATTTGAGAGGCACCAACGTTCGAGGTCAAGATAATCAAAGTATTTTTGAAGTCAATGACTCTGCCCTTGGAATCGGTTAATCGACCGTCTTCCAAAATTTGCAACATCATGTTGAAGACATCTGGGTGCGCTTTTTCAATTTCATCAAACAAGACTAAAGTGTACGGACGTCTTCTGACAGCTTCGGTCAACTGGCCACCTTCGGAGTAACCGACGTAACCTGGCGGCGAACCAATCAATTTGGAAACAGTGTGTCGCTCCATAAATTCAGACATATCCAAACGAACCATCGCATCTTCGCTGCCAAAGTAAAACTGCGACAAGGACTTGGCTAATTCGGATTTACCAACACCAGTCGGGCCAGCGAAGATGAACGAAGCCACCGGACGATTCGGGGACTTCAACCCAGTTCTCGCTCTTCGGATAGCTCTCGAACACGCCACGATGGCTTCTTCTTGACCAATCAAACGTTCGTGTAACTTTTCTTCCATGCCCATCAAGCGTTGCGCTTCATCCGAGGCAACCTTATCGACCGGGATACCAGTCCATGCGGCGACAACATCCGCAATGTCCGATTCTTGCACGGTCGGGCCGGTTTCTTTGCCAGATTCGATTTCAGCCTTGGCTTCTTCTTGCTTCTTTTCCGTGATGGCTTTGATTTGAGCTTTCAATTCAACCTCCTTATCTCTAATGCTCCCGGCGGCTTCAAAGTCTTGCCCTCGAATCGCAGTGTCTTTTTCTTTTTGCAAAGCTTTCAACTCTTTATCTAACTCCTTAGCTTCTTCAGGCAAAGACGTATGCGCTAATCGGACTCTCGAACCAGCTTCATCGATTAAATCGATAGCCTTATCCGGTAAGAAACGATCGGAAATGTACTGCGAAGAAAATTTCGCCGCGCACTCCAAAGCCTCGTCCGTGTACTTCAACTTGTGGTGGACTTCATATCGCTCTCTCAAACCTTTCAAGATTTCAATAGTTTCCTCCACGGTTGGTTCCGGGACTTGGACTGGTTGAAAACGCCTCTCCAACGCAGGATCCTTCTCGATGTGCTTTCGATATTCGTCAATCGTCGTCGCGCCGATGCACTGCAACTCACCTCTCGCCAACGCTGGCTTCAAGATGTTCGCCGCGTCAATCGCGCCTTCAGCCGCCCCGGCGCCAATCAAAGTATGTACCTCGTCGATGAAAAGAATAATGTCTTCGTCTTGCTTGACTTCGTCCATGAGTTTCTTCAAACGTTCTTCGAATTCCCCACGATACTTGGTACCCGCGACGAGCAAACCCATATCCAAAGTCATCATTCTCTTCCCATCCAAAGTTTCCGGAACAGAACCCGCTGCGATTTGTTGCGCCAAACCTTCAGCGATTGCAGATTTACCAACCCCGGGTTCACCAACCAAGCAAGGGTTGTTTTTTGTTCTTCTACCGAGAATTTGCGTGACACGCTTGATTTCGTTCATTCTGCCGACGCAAGGATCTAACTTGGCCTCTTCGGCTTGCTTCGTCAAATCCGAACCAAATTCCTCGAGCGTTGGAGTCTTGGAGCCACTGGCGCTGCCACCAGTTGCGCCAGCGCCTGCGCCGACTGCTTCTTGGGATTCGCCAACCATTCGGATGACTTGAGATCGAATCTTAGCCGGATCCGCGTCCAAGTTTTCGAAAACGCGCGCTGCGACGCCTTCGCCCTCTCTCAACAAACCCAACAATAAGTGTTCCGTGCCGATGTAATTGTGGCCGAGTTGTCTCGCTTCTTCCAAAGCGAGTTCTAAAACCCTTTTCGCTCTCGGTGTAAACGGAATTTCAACCGCTACAAAACCCGAACCTCTGCCGATGATCTTCTCCACTTCCACTCTAGCTTCTTTCAATGATATCCCCATGGACTTCAAAACCTTCGCGGCAATACCGGTACCTTCGCCGATTAAACCCAACATGATTTGCTCCGTACCGACAAAGTTGTGCCCTAATCTTCTTGCTTCTTCTTGCGCTAACATGACGACCTTGATCGCTTTTTCCGTGAAGCGTTCAAACATTGCTCGTGGGCCCTTAATGACTGCCCCCAACTTCTTACCCGAATTTCTCGAAGAACTCGTAGAAAGTTGCCTCGACGCGACACCTTTAAAGTTACCGTTTCTGGATAACGTGCTCGTCATGTCGATGGCATTTGCAGATCGAAGTCCGGAAAAATTGGCCGGAATGGACGTTCGCGTCGCCGCCATCGACGCGTTCGCGCGCATTTGGACCGTCATTTTCCCCTGTCGTCTCGAGCTGGAACTCGACGTCGTCCCAACATTACGCTTAAATGGAACGCTCGATAAAGTCGTCGTCGCGAACATTTTTACGTCGATGAAACGAGGTCAAACTACTTTACCCGTCTCGCGTTGCGCGGTACGCCAGATGCAGAGCGGGAGAAAAAAAAAGAGAGCGGCGCTCCGCTTTATTTTTTATGAGGCGTCGCGTCTGCAATTGAAAAGGGTAACGACGAGTCCTTCAGGACCAAACACCTGTGCCGCTGAAAAGCGATGAAAAAGATGAGACGATGACGATGACGCCGACAAGGGGAGGAGAGATCTCCCCCAAAAAAATTTTTTGACCAATTTAGGGTGTGAAAATGAGAATGTTTTGAAAAACACACGAGAAAAGAAAACGTCAAGGACGAAAGGAAAAAACGAAGAGAAAATCGCTCTCTCGCTCTCTCGCTCTCTCGCTCTTCTTTCTCTTTGCTCTTACACCGACGACGACGAGTACGAGTACGAGTACGTGTGGGATGG
>MDTG01014740.1_pt1 | contig 11966 bp, 9 predicted proteins | sample 811421 | NCBI WGS metagenome assembly MDTG01 (sample SAMN05326645, study PRJNA326480) | marine metagenome | isolation source: seawater | place: Pacific Ocean: South East | collected 2011 | reverse complement strand
TGGGATGGCTGCCTGCTGATCTACCCGTTGTCCGAATTTCAGACATTTGAGAACAAGCTGCTGGCGAAAGGCGCGTGTTTCGGCGAAAAGCTGGGCTGGGAGCGTCCCAACTGGTTTGCGACCAACGGCACCGAGGCAAAGGACATCTACAGCTTCGGGCGACAGAACTGGTTCGAGACCGTCGGCGAAGAGCACAAGGCCTGCCGCGAGGCCGCCGTCCTGTTCGACCAGACTTCATTCGCCAAGTTCACCCTTAAAGGGCCGGATGCCGAGGCGGCGCTGAGCTGGATCGCGGCCAATGATGTCGCAAAGCCGGTCGGTTCGTTGATCTATACGCAGATGCTCAATGACCGGGGCGGCATCGAATGCGACCTGACATGCATGCGCGTGGCGCAGGATGAATATTACATCGTTACCGGCACCGGTTTCGCCACCCATGACTTCGACTGGATTGCGCGCAACATCCCCGCTGGGATGAACGCGCAGCTTGTGGATGTGACCTCGGCCTATGCGGTGCTGTCGCTGATGGGGCCGCGGGCGCGCGACATCCTTGAAAAGGTGACACGGGACGACCTGTCGAATGACTCGTTCCGCTTCGGCACCGCAAGGACCATCGGCATCGTCGGCTGCCCCGTGCGCGCCCTGCGTGTCACCTATGTCGGCGAACTGGGATGGGAGCTCCACCTGCCGGTCGAGTATGCCACCACCGTCTATGACGCCCTCAGCGAAGCCGGGCGCGAATTCGGGCTGCGCGATGCGGGCTACCGCGCCATCGAAAGCCTGCGACTCGAAAAGGGCTATCGCGCCTGGGGCTCCGACATCGGTGCCGATCACACACCTGCCGAGGCCGGTCTGGCCTGGGCGGTGAAGCTGAAGAAGAACATCGATTTCAAGGGCCGCGAGGCCGCCGAGGCGCAGCGCGACAATGGCGTAAAGAAAATCCTCGCCTGTTTCACCGCCGATCCCGATGTTGTGCTTTCTGGGCGCGAGACGATCTACCGCAACGGCGAGCGCGTTGGCTGGCTGACCAGCGGTGGGTTTGGCTACACGGTAAACCAGTCGATCGGTTACGGCTATGTGCGCAGCGACGAACCCATCGATCGCGCCCATGTGCTGAGCGGCGAATACGAACTCGAGGTCGCAACCGAGCGTGTGCCCTGCGCGGTGCATCTCGCCCCGCTTTACGATCCCGGAATGGAGCGGGTGAAATGCTGACCCAGGCAGGATGAGCGGCCCGCAGGACAATGCAGACGGCGCGACCGGCGGCGCGCCGTCGCGCGGGCGGCATTTCGGCTTTCTACTGTTGCCGGGCTTCTCGCATTACTCGTTTGCCGCCGCGCTCGAACCCTTGCGCAGCGCCAATATCCTCATGCGGCGTGACCATTTCAGCTGGTCCCTGATCGGGGCCGGGGGCGCGCAGGTGCGCGCCTCGAACGGGCTGTCGCTTGGCGTCGATCACGACGTCGCAGAGGCATCGGGCTTCGATCACGTCATCGTTCTGGCTGCCAGCGACGTCGTGACCAGCGACACCGGCCGGATCGAGGCATTCCTGCGCTTTCATCACCGCCAGGGCGGGCATATCGGCGCGGTGTCATCGGGGGTAATGGTGCTGGCGCGCACCGGCCTTCTGGATGAGCGCGATTGCGCCGCCCATTGGGAGGACACGCCGCGCCTGCGCACGGCCTTTCCCCGGATCAATGTGACCGAGAACATCTTTGTTCTAGACCGGCGCCTCGCGACCTGTGCGGGGGGTGCGGCGGGGGCGCATATGATGCTGGCGATCCTCGAGCGCGAGATCGGTCCGGGGCTGGCGCGCGACGTGGCCAGCCGCATGGTGATCGACCGCATCCGCGACGGCGAGGACGAGCTGAACATGCAGCCCCATATCCGCTACGGCACCTGGAACAGGAAGATCCTGAAGGCCATCGCCATCATGAACCAGAACATCTCCGAGCCGCTGCCGATGCGCGACATCGCGGCCTCGGCCCATGCCAGCGTGCGGCAGCTTGAACGGCTCTTTCGCAAGGAGCTGAACCTCTCGCCCGACAGGTTCTATCGCCATATCCGCCTCTCGCGTGCCAGGCAGCTTCTGCGCTACAGCGAGCACAGCCTGGGCGAGATCGCGATGATCTGCGGCTTTGGCACGACGCGGGCGATGAAGGACAATTACGAGGCCTTCTTCGGCTATGCCCCGCGCGACGAGCGCCAGGCACCGGCTGCGCGCGCCACCGGCGGTTCACCAGGCGGGCGGGGCACCGTGCTGCACCATGTCAACGCGCAATACTGAACCGGGCGGCGCGGCGCATGGCTCGTCGCTGATTGTCTTCGATTTCGACGGGGTGATCGCGGATTCCCTCGCGCCTTGCGCCGAGGCCTGCCAGGCGGTTGCCCGCGACATGGGGTCGGGCCGCCGGCTGGCGCCGAACCCGTTTCACGATCTTGATCCGCTGACTTTCGAGACACTTGCCCGCGCCCTTTCATTGGATCCGGTGGCATTCGCTGACACCGTGTCGCGGCATCTGGCCGCGCGGCCCCATTATGCGCCGCTCTTTCCCGGCATGGATCGGGTGATCCATGCGCTCTCGCGGCGTGCCCATATCGCGATCGTCAGCGCCTCGCGTTCGGATGTGATCAGGGGCTTCCTTGAAACGCATTCCCTTGCCGGGGATGTCGCGCGGGTGCTGGGGCGCGATCATTTCGGCACCAAGGCTCAAAAGCTGGCCGCGCTGCGCCGCATCTGGCCCGAGGGCCGTTTCGTGATGATAGGCGACGGGATCAGCGACATGCACGCCGCCCGCGCGGCGGGTGCGGTTGCGGTGGGGGTCGGCTGGGGCTGGCAAGAGGCGCGCCAGCTTGGCGATCATGGTGCGGCGGTCATTGCGGACACGCCTTGCGCGCTTCTGTCGGTGCTGCGCGGGTTTGCGCCACACTGAACCGCGACATCCCTGCGCCACGAAAAAGCGCGGCGCAGGGATCAACCCGCGCCGCGCCCATTTCATTCAGCCGATCAGCCCCGAAGGTCGAAGCGGTCGGCGTTCATCACCTTGGTCCAGGCGGCAACGAAATCCTTGACGAATTTCTCCTTGTTGTCGTCCTGGGCATAGACCTCGGCATAGGCCCGCAGGATCGAGTTCGATCCGAACACCAGGTCCATCCGTGTCGCCGTCCACTTGACCGCGTCGGTCTTGCGGTCGCGGATCTCATAGGTGCCGTCCTCGGCCTTCTGCCAGCGGTTTGCCATGTCGGTCAGGTTGACGAAGAAATCGGTCGTCAGCGCACCTTCCTTGTCGGTGAACACGCCATGCGACGTGCCGCCATGGTTGGTGCCCATCACCCGCATCCCGCCGACCAGAACGGTCATTTCATTGGCGGTCAGGCCCATCAGCTGGGTGCGATCCAGCATCAGTTCCTCGGGGCTGACGATGTAATCCTTCTTCAGCCAGTTGCGATAGCCATCGGCCAGCGGCTCCAGCACGTCAAAGGATTCGGCATCGGTCATCTCGTCGGTTGCGTCACCACGGCCCGGTGCAAATGGCACGTCGATCTGGACACCGGCGGCCTTGGCGGCCTGTTCGACACCCAGGTTACCCGCCAGGATGATCACGTCGGCGACGCTCGCGCCGGTCTCGGCCGCGATCGGCTCCAGCACCGCCAGCACCCGCGCCAGGCGTTCGGGCTCGTTGCCCTCCCAGTCCTTTTGCGGCGCCAGACGGATGCGCGCGCCATTGGCACCGCCGCGCATGTCCGAGCCGCGGAACGTGCGCGCACTGTCCCAGGCGGTCGCGACCATGTCGGCCAGCGACAGACCGGATGCCGCGATCTTGGCCTTCACGGCCTCGACATCGTAGCTGGTGCTGCCTGCGGGCACCGGATCCTGCCAGATCAGGTCCTCTTGCGGCGCGTCGGGGCCGATATAGCGTGTCCGCGGGCCCATGTCGCGATGCGTCAGCTTGAACCATGCGCGCGCGAACACCTCGGAGAAGTAATCGGGGTTCTTGTAGAACTTTTCCGAGATCTCGCGGTAAACCGGATCCATCTTCATCGCCATGTCGGCGTCGGTCATGATCGGGTTGTAGCGGATCGAGGGATCCTCGACATCGACCGGCTTGTCTTCTTCCTTGATGTCGATGGGTTCCCACTGCCACGCACCGGCGGGCGATTTCTTGAGCTCCCATTCATAGTTGAACAGAAGGTAGAAATAGCCGTTGTCCCACTTGGTCGGATGAGTTGTCCATGCGCCCTCGATACCCGACGTGACGGTATAACGCCCCTTGCCGGTCTCGTTCGGGTTGGCCCAGCCAAAGCCCTGCTGGTCGACATCCGCCGCCTCGGGGTCCGGCCCCAGCAGCGACGCATCGCCATTGCCGTGGCATTTGCCTACGGTGTGGCCGCCCGCGGTCAGCGCGACGGTTTCTTCGTCGTCCATCGCCATGCGGGCGAAAGTCTCGCGCACCTGCGCGCCGGTCTTCAGCGGGTCGGGCTGCCCGTTCACGCCTTCGGGGTTCACATAGATCAGGCCCATCTGCACGGCAGCCAGCGGGTTTTCCATCGTCGAGGGATCGTCGACGTTCTCGTAACGCTCGTCGCTCGGCGCCAGCCATTCCTTTTCCGATCCCCAATAGGTGTCGGTTTCGGGGTGCCAGATATCGGCGCGGCCAAAGGCGAAACCATATGTCTTGAGGCCCATATCCTCATAGGCGATGGTTCCGGCCAGAACGATCAGGTCCGACCAGCTGACCTTGTTGCCGTATTTCTTCTTGATCGGCCACAGCAGGCGGCGGGCCTTGTCGAGGCTCACATTGTCGGGCCAGGAATTGAGCGGCGCAAAGCGCTGGTTGCCGGTGGCGCCGCCACCGCGCCCGTCCGATACGCGGTAGGACCCCGCCGCATGCCAGGACATGCGGATCATCAGGCCGCCATAATGGCCCCAATCGGCGGGCCACCAATCCTGACTGTCCTTCATCAGCGCGCGCATGTCTTTCTTCAGCGCTTCGAAGTCGAGCTTTTTCACCTCTTCGCGATAGTCGAAATCCGGACCCATCGGGTTGGTCTTCGTATCGTGCTGATGCAGGATGTCGAGATTCAGGGCATTGGGCCACCAATCCATGTTGGATTTGCCGGCAGCCGTGTTGCCGCCATGCATGATGGGGCATTTGCCGATGTCGTTTCCGTCCATTTCTCTCTCCGATTCTTGCTGCGTGACTTGAACCAAGTTCGCGTCGCTAAGCTGTGATGCACCGGGGTGATTGCGAAGTGCATTCCGTTGGCCTGTGCTGGCCTTGGCAGGCCGTCAGGGAATCACCCGCACGGTGACGATGCCCTTGTGTAGCAAATCTCTATCATTGGTTTAAGTTGCATTTACTGATCGTCATGATAATTTTAAATTATGAACAATGTGACCCTCAAGCAGCTTCGCTACTTCGAGTCCCTGGCCCGGCACGGCCATTTCGGGCGCGCCGCCGAGGCCTGCGCCATATCGCAGCCAGCGCTATCGGTTCAGATCCGCGATCTGGAACAAAGCCTTGGCATGGTGCTGTTTGAACGCGGCGCACGCCAGATCCGCCTGACCAGCTTTGGCGAGGAAATCGCGTTGCGGGTGCGCACGATCCTGCGCTCGGTGGATGAACTGGGCGATCTGGCGCGCGCCTCGCGCGACGGCATGGTGGGGCGGTTGCGCATCGGCGTGATCCAGACCATCGCGCCCTATCTTCTGCCGACGCTTCTGCGCAACCTTTCGGCGGCCCATGCGGGGCTCGACGTGCATGTGCGCGAATCCCTGACACCCCGCCTCATTCAGGAGCTGTCCGAAGGGCGTCTCGACACCGCCATCGTCGCGCTGCCGGTCTCGGAGCCATCCTTCAGCGAGGTGGCGCTCTTCACCGAAAAGCTGATGCTGGTGCGCCCAGCTGGCGATGCGGACAAACCCGTCCCCAGTCGCGACCACCTGCGCGAAATGCGCCTTTTGCTGCTCGAGGAAGGGCACTGCTTTCGCGATCAGGCCCTGTCATTCTGCAACCTGCAATCGGCTCTCCCGCGCGAGGGGCTTGATGGCAGTTCGCTCTCGACACTGGTGCAGATGGTGGGGGCGGGTATCGGTGTAACCCTGATCCCCGAAATGGCCGCCCCGGTCGAGACCCGCTCTGCCGATGTCTCGGTGGTGCCGCTGCATGCGCCACAGCCCACGCGCACGGTCGGCATGATCTGGCGCAAAAGCAGCCCTCTCGCCGATCAGCTGCAGGAAATCGCCCGAATCGTGAAGCAATCGGGCGCGGATCTGCGCCAGCAGCGCGAAGCGCTGGGCGAACCGGCCTGAACCGACCCTGAGCGATTGCCTCAGCCCGGCGGCGGCCCCAGCGTGCCGCGCAGTCGCAGATCGGTCTGCAATTCGACGCTCTCTGCCAGTGGCGTGCCGCTGCGCACCATCTCGATCAGCAATTGCGCCGCCTGCCGTCCCATCGCGCGATGCGGCACATGCACCGTGGTCAGCGCCGGATCGACCAATGTGGCGATCTCGATGTCGTCGAAACCCGTGATCGACACGTCGCCGGGCACATGCAGCCCCATGTCGCGCGCCATCTGGAGCGCCCCGGCGGCCAGCACGTCATTGCCGCAGATCACCACGCTCGGCCTCGGCACCCGCCGCATCAGCCGGGCAAAGGCCTGCCTCCCATGTTCGACGGAATAGGGCGTTTCGACCAGCGCCAGGTCATCACGCGACAGCCCCTGCGCCTCCATCGCATCGCAAAGTCCCTCGATCCGGGCGCGGGCGCGGTCATTGTCCCGCTGCTCGGCGGTGATGGCCCCGATCTGGCGATGCCCCAGGCGGATCACCTCGCGCGCCAGGTCCTGCATGGCCTTGCGGTTGTCAAAGCCGATCGAGGGGCGCGTGCCGTCAGGGTCATGAACCCAAGCCACCAACGCGGGAACGCCGCGCCGGTCCAGGAACTGATAGATCGCATCGCTGCGCTGATGCCCGATCAACAGCAGCGCATCCGCGCCGCGCGCCACAAGGGCGCGGATCTGCTCTTCCTCGATCTCGGGGCGATAGGAGGAACAGGCCACCAGCAGGGTGACGCCATGTGCGCGCAGCTCCTCCTGAAAGGCCTGGATGGCGCGGGCGAAAATGGCATTGTCCATCGTCGGGATGATCGCGCCCACGGTGCCTGTGCGCCGCGCCGCCAGCGCGCGCGCGCCGAAATTCGGCGAGTAGCCCAGCTCCTGCACCGCTGCCAGCACGCGCTCGCGGGTCGGCTTCGCGACCCTGTCGGGCGCGTTGAGGCAGCGCGATACCGTCGCCGTTGAAACCTGCGCGCGCTCGGCCACATCGGCCAGCGTCGCAACGCTGGCGCCCATATCCGCCTGACCCCTGTGATCGTTACGTTGTGACATCTCGTTCCACTGCGCACTGTTGTTTGGCCTTAACCGGTTGCGGCGGCCAATACCACGCAGTGTAAGCGCTTGCATGAAAAATTGTAAGCGCTTACATTCGAGGCGAATCGTCGGCCCGCCCGACGAGAGGGAGGATTGCATGTTCTTGCTGGTTGCCGCTGTGCTGTTTGGCGTCTTCGCGGCCAACGTCCTGGTCGGATCGTCCGGGGGCGCGGCGTTCCTGAGCGACGTCGGCGAGATGCTTATGCTGCTTGGCGCCTCCAGCGCCTTCGTTGTGGCTGTCCTGCGCAGCGAAGCGGCCCGCAAGGCGAGGCGAAAGAAACAGGACATTCAAGGGAGGAATGGAAATGCCTGAAGAACACGAGGAACTCGCGTCCGAAGCGCGGCGCAACTTCATGAAGCTGGCCACCACCGGCAGCTTCACCGCGGCGATGGTCGCCGGGGCGAGCGGGATGCTTTGGTCGTCCCAGGCCAGCGCCCAGAGCGCAAGCGAGGAACGCGAGCGCGAACAGGCCGCCGATCACGTGCTGACGCTGGCCACAGAATACGTCATCGGCACCACACGCAGCTACCCGATGATGCAGCTCGACCTGAAAGAGAACCTTCAGAACGCCTCGAACGGCAAGATCTATGTCAAGCTGGCACCGGGCGGGCAACTCGGCGTCGGCTCGGCGCTGGCCCAGAAGGTGCAGGGCGGCACAGTCAATGCCGGGCAGTTCTCGCTGTCGAATTTCGCGCCCTTCGCGCCTGCGGTCGACCTGATCAACCTGCCCTATTTCTGCGGCGCCAATCAGCGTTTCGTGAACCTTGTCACCTCGGATATCTGGAAATCCGAAGTGAACGCGATGGTCGAGCAGCGCGGTTTCCGCCCGATGTTTTATTTCTGCATCGACCCGCGCGTGATGGCCGTGCGCAAGGGCGGCGGCGGCCCGATCATGACACCGGGCGACCTGCAAGGCGTCAAGTTCCGGGTGCCGGGATCGAAGATGCTGCAACAGTTCTACCGCATGGCAGGCGCCAACCCCACGCCGGTCGCCTGGGGCGAGACCCCCTCGGCGATCAAGCAGGGTGTGGCCGATGCGCTCGATCCCGCGGTCGGGGCACTTTACGCCTTCGGGTTCAAGGACATCCTGAGCCACGTCACCTTTACCCAGGCCGTGCCAGACAGCCAGTGCTATGCCTGCAACCTCGAATGGTTCAATACCTTGCCTTCGGATGTGCAGGACGCCATCGACTGGGCCTCGGAAATGACCTTCCACCAGAACCTCGCCAAGGTGCCCTCGGCGCGCACATTCGCGATGGCCGAAATGGCCAAGTCGGGGGTCGAATTCCATTCGCTCAGCGAAGACCAGCTCGCCGAATGGCAAGAGGCCGCCGGGTTCCAGCGCTCCGAGTGGGACCCGTTCAAGACCGAACTGGCCGGGTCGATGGACACGTTCGACAAGCTGGCCGAGGCCGCCGGAACGCCGGGCCGCTACTACGTGCATGACGCGTAACGCCTGAAACCGGCCGGGCGCGCAACCTGCGCCCGGCTTTCCCAATTGTCGATGAACGCACCGGCCCTGAATATGCAGGGTCCGGGCTGGAAGGGTCCGCATGCTCAAGACGCTGGACAGGAACGCGGAACGCTGGGCGCTCTTGGTGTTCTACGTCATGCTTGTCGTCACGATGGCGGTCGAGGTGCTGCGGCGCGAGGTCTTCTCCTATTCCTCGATCTGGGGCGAAGAGATCGTGCGCTACAGCTTCATCTACCTCGCCTGGATTGGCGCGGCGGCGGCCGTGCGCGAACGTGGCCATATCCGCATCGACGTGCTGATGCATTACCTCGGGCCGCGCGCCAAGGCGCTGCTCTATATCTTCGGCGACCTGGTTATGGCCGCCGTCGCATTGGTGGCGCTCTACTGGTCATGGGAAACCGTGACCGTGTCCTACCGGTTCGACTCGGTCAGCCACGGGCTGCGGGTGTCGATGATCTGGTTCCTGATGGCGGTGCCGCTCGGCTTCGGCCTGATGGTGCTGCGCCTGGTGCAGTCTTTCCTGCGTGACCTGCGCGCCCTTCGTGACGGGACACCCGTCTACGAGGGCGACAAGATGTTCGACTGAAGGGGGACGGCGCGATGTGGCAGACCCTCAATCACTCGGTCGAACTTGGCTGGGACTTCTATGCGCCCATGATCCTGTTCGTGGTGCTGTGCGCGCTGGCGGTGCCGGTCTGGGCGGCCATCGGCGCATCGGCCATCATCATGCTGCTGATGTCGGGTGCGCTGCCGCTCAGCCTCGTGGGCGAAAGCCTGTTCGACGGCATCGACGCCTTTGCGCTGACCGCCGTGCCGCTGTTCATCCTGACCGGCGATGTGCTGGTGCGCACCGGGCTCAGCCGCAAGTTCCTTGATGTCGCCGAGGCGCTGACCTGCTTTGCCAAGGGCGGTTTCGGCTCGGCCACGGTGCTGGTCTGCGGCATGTTCTCGGCGATTTCGGGATCGGATGCGGCGGGTGCGGCGGCCGTGGGGCGGATGACCATCGACCGGCTCGTGGAATCGGGCTACCCGCGCCCCTATGCCTGCGCGCTGGTGGCGGCTGGCGCCTGTACCGGCATCCTGATCCCGCCCTCGATCGCCTATATCATCATCGGCCTCGTGCTGGGGATATCGGCTTCGACCCTGTTTCTCGCGGCGGTGGTGCCGGGGCTTGCGATCCTTCTGTCGATCCTCATCACCAATATCGTGGTCAATCGCATCTATGGCTACGAGGGCGGCGGCGGCATTGCGTTTCGCGACTGGCTGCGCAACCTGGGTCGGGCGCTGGCGTCGGGCTGGTATGCCTTCATCGTGCCCGCGATCATTTTCGGCGGCATCTTCTCGGGCAAGTTCACCCCGACCGAAGCCGGTGCGACGGCGGTTGTCGTCACTATCTTCATCGGCTTCGTTCTGGGCACGCTCAAACTGGCGGATTTCCCGGCCATGCTGGTCAGTTCTGCCAAGGTCAACGGGGTGATCCTGCCGATCATCGCCTTCTCACTGCCGCTGGCGCAGGCGCTCGCGATCCTCGGCGTGCCGCAGGGCTTCGTGCAGACGGTCACCAGCCTCACGGACGAGCCCGCGATCCTGATCCTCTTGATGATCGCCATTCTGATCGCGGCGGGCTGCGTAATGGAAACCACGCCCAATATCGTGATCCTCGCCCCGATCCTTAAGCCGCTCGCCGACGATATCGGCATGAACGAGATCCAGTTCTGCGTGATGATGATCACCGCGCTGGGCGTCGGCTTCATCACACCGCCGCTGGGCCTGAACCTGTTCGTGGTCTCGGGCCTGACCGGCGAATCCATCCTGCGCATCGCCGCCCGTGCGGTGCCCTTCGTCTTCTTCATGCTGCTGGTGGTGCTGCTGATCGCCTATGTTCCGGCACTTTCCACCAGCCTTCTGCCCGACATCTACAAATAGGATTTCCCATATGGCCCAAGAATACCTGAAAAAAGCCGCGCTGACCTCGCAATCGGGGGCGTCGGACGTGCATGAAACCGTCCAGACGATCCTCGACGATATCGAGGCGGGCGGCGATCAGGCGGCGCTCGATTATGCCGCGCGCTTCGATCAGTACGAGGGCAATATCGTCCTTACCCGTGACGAGATCGAGGCCGCCAAGGCCAAGGTGCCCGAGAAACTGCGCCGTGACATCGCCTTCGCCCATGACAATGTCCGCCGCTTCGCCACCGCGCAGAAGGAAACCCTGCGCGATATCGAGGTCGAGGTCGTGCCGGGCCTGATCGCGGGGCAGAAAAGCATCCCCGTCCGGGGCGCGGGCTGTTACGTGCCGGGCGGGCGCTACAGCCACATCGCCAGCGCGATCATGACCGTCACCACCGCCAAGGTCGCGGGCTGCTCGCATATCGTCGCCTGCTCGCCGCCGCGCCCCGGCATCGGCGTGAACCCGGCGATCATCTACGCCGCCGATCTCTGCGGCGCCGATACGATCCTGGCGATGGGCGGTGTGCAGGGCGTCGCCGCCATGACCTTCGGCCTGTTCGGCCTGCCGCCCGCGAATATCCTCGTCGGCCCCGGCAACCAGTTCGTCGCCGAGGCCAAGCGCATCCTGTTCGGGCGCGTCGGGATCGACATGATCGCCGGCCCCACCGACAGCCTGATCCTTGCCGATGCCAGCGCCGACCCCGAGGTCGTCGCGACCGATCTGGTCGGTCAGGCCGAGCATGGCTACAATTCGCCGGTCTGGCTCGTGACCGATGACCGTACGCTGGCCGAACAGGTGATGGAACTGGTCCCGCGCCTGATCGAGGACCTGCCCGAAGTGAACCGCCAGAATGCCGAAGCTGCATGGCGCGACTACGCCGAGGTGATCCTTTGCGCCGACCGCGAAGAGATGGCCGCGACCTCGGATTCCTACGCGCCCGAGCACCTGACGGTGCAGGCGGGCGATCTCGACTGGTGGTTGGGACGGCTCAGCTGTTATGGTTCGCTTTTCCTCGGCGAGGAAACCACCGTGGCCTTCGGAGACAAGGCCAGCGGTACAAACCACGTCCTGCCGACTTCGGGCGCGGCGCGCTATACTGGCGGGCTCAG
>MDTG01119399.1_pt1 | contig 11968 bp, 8 predicted proteins | sample 811421 | NCBI WGS metagenome assembly MDTG01 (sample SAMN05326645, study PRJNA326480) | marine metagenome | isolation source: seawater | place: Pacific Ocean: South East | collected 2011 | reverse complement strand
CATCAGCATTATAGGTTACATTGTAATTTTTATCAGGTGGTAAAATAAAAAGGTATTTACCGGTTTTTTTGTTGGGTTTGAAAATACCAACGATGTCTCCTGTTTGATTGTCTTTTACAATAATTTCAGCATCATCTGGAATCGTACCTTCTTCATCACCTGTTGTGAAATAACCAGACATAATTGTCATAGGTTGCACGGGTGGTTTTGGAATTGTTATAACATACAAATCATTTTCTCCTTTGCCACCTTCTTTTTCAGAGGCGTAGTATGATCGCTTACCGTCAACGGAAGTCGCGTAAAATACATCATCCTCAGCAGTGTTGATTGGATATCCAATATTTTCTGGTGTACTCCATCCATTTTCTCCTAAGTCAGTTGCCTGAAAAATATCGAATCCACCCATTGTTTCATGACCATTTGAGGAAAAGAACAAGGAAACTCCATCAGGGTGTATGAAGGGTGCTCTGTCATCAAATTCTGTATTAATTTTCGGACCTAAGTTTAAAGGCTTACTCCATGCTCCGTTTGGTAGCATAGTTACTCTATATATGTCAAATCCACCATAACCACCTTTCCTGTTAGATGTAAAGAAAATAGTTTTGCCATTAGCAGAAAAACAAGCATGGGTTTCAGATGCTTTTGAGTTTAATGCCTCAAATGGTATAGGTTTTGTCCATTCTTGTCCATTTAATTTGGAATAGTAGATGTCTCCCTGCGGATCTTCTTGCGTAGAATAAATTAAAAGTTGCTGACCATCAACGGACAAACCTATTGTCGCTTCATGACCAGGTGTGTTGATTTTATCAGAAATTAATTCAGGTTCACCCCAGCTTCCTTGAGCATCTTTTTTAGAGATGTAAATATCTTCATAATAACCAAAATCAATGGGATCTTTTGGCTGGTTGTCACCAGCACCTTTTGTTTTTCTTCTTGAAGTAAAAATCATGGTTTGCTCATCAGCAGATATAACTGGTGCATATTCAGGATACTCTGAGTTTACATTATCTATACTCTTTAAAATGATATTAACCGGATTATCAAGAAGGAGTTTTGCCGTTTCGCAAATTTTGTATTCCCTTTCCAGGGTTTCTCTCCATTCATCAGATATGCTTGTCCCTAAGGACTCTTCAAAAGATCTAAAATTCTCTTGAGCATCATTTATTTTGTTATTCCTTCTAAGTAGTCTAGCATACTCTAAGTAAGCAAATATGGGAGCAGAGCTCAACGTATTATCGCTCACATCAAATTCTAAATCTGCTGACACATTGTCTGCTGATAGCGATAAATAGTGTAAAGCGGAATCATTATTTTTTGATAACATACCTTTAGAATAACAATCTCCTATTTTGAAGTTCAGAAAAGCTGTTGGAGGAACATCTTTTTGAATATTTTTATAGATTTTCAATGCAAAATCATAGTTTTGGTCGTCCCAGTAACCATCTGCAATGTTGTATTGCTTCTTTACTGGCTTTTCAAAAATTTCATCATTAAATTTTAAATTGCTCGGGCCAAATTGGGCACTAATGTTTGATGAAAGAAATAGTGCAAATGCAGATAGGGATAGTAATAGTTTCATATGTCTAATTTTTCAGGAGTAAATCAAAATCTGTGCTAAATTTACTCATTAACAATTAATTAACTTTCAACCATTAGGTTTCAGAGGCTAAAATAAGTTTTAATTACCAAATTTGTCTATTTATGTCGAAATTTTCAAGATAATCTCCAACTTTTCTTAAAAAGCTTCCTCCTAACATTCCGTCAACTACTCTATGATCATAACTCATTGACATAAACATCATATGTCTAATTCCTATGAAATCTCCTTCAGAAGTTTCGATGACTGCCGGCTTTTTTTGAATTACACCTGTTGCTAAGATTGCTACTTCTGGTTGATTTATTATGGGTGTCCCGATAATGTTACCAAAGGTACCTATGTTTGTTATTGTAAATGTACCATCTTTAACATCATCCGGAGAGAGATTGTTTTTTCTGGCTTTGTGAGTGAGACTATTTACGGAATCTGCTGTTCCAATCAGGTTCAGGTGATTAGCTCCTTTTACAACTGGAACAATTAAATTACCTGAAGGCAAGGCTACCGCCATACCAATGTTGGCATCTTTCTTAACACGGATTTGATCTCCTTCAACACTAACGTTAATCATTGGAAAATCTTTTAAGGCCTTAGCTACTGCTTCAATAAAAATAGGAGTGAAGGTAAGTTTGTATCCTTCTTTTTCGAGGAATTGATTTTTTACCTTATTCCTCCATTTCACCAAATTGGTTACGTCGATTTCAACAATGCTGGTAACATGAGGAGCGTTTTTTTTGGAATCTACCATGTGTTGAGCAATGAGTTTTCTCATTCTGTCCATTTCGACGAGTTCTGAGTCTCCTGAAAACGAGTTGGCAGGTTTGGAATGAGTTTCAAATACTGTATCTTTTGATGCCGTTCTTATAGTATTATTTTTATTTTCAATATGATTTAGTATGTCGTGCTTAGTTACTCTTCCATCACGCCCAGTACCGGGTATTTTATCAAGGTCGTCAAGGGAAATACCTTCTTTTTTAGCAATATTTTTTACTAACGGAGAATAAAATTTATTGCTTTCTTTTTGACCCGTTGTCGATGAAATATGCATTGAGATAGGAGAGTCCTCTTTCGCAGGCTCAGGAGTATAAATGGGTTCATCATAGGCGGAAAGAGCAGAATCTTCTTTATCCTCCTCCTTTTTCACGTCTCCTTCAACTTCAATTATCGCATAGGGAGCTCCAATTTTCACAACCTCTCCTTCCGTAAATAGTTTTTTCACTAACGTTCCTTCATAATCTGACGGAACTTCAGAGTCGACCTTATCGGTAGCAATTTCTAATATTCCTTCCTCTAATTCTATAAAGTCTCCCTCGTTTTTTAACCAAGTGGTTATAGTAGCTTCCGCTACACTTTCTCCCATCTTGGGCAATAATAGTTCGATTTGCGCCATAAAAAATTGTGAAAACGTGCATGTAAAAATAGTTAAAATAGGGGAGTTGAGCAATTAAGTGACTCATTTTACATTACACTATAAAACACTATTGATCAATTCTTTTAATGCCTTTCAAAAGGATAGTCAAGTCATTTAGCAGGTTATAATCTTTTGCGTATTGAATGTTAATTCTTTGAATAGTTTCTTCTTCTAGATTTTTGTCATTGAACCTATCTACTGGAGAAAGAATGCTCGATTTTAAAACTGGAAGTTCATTTTTTAATCCAAATGATTTGCTGTAACCAACCCATGTGAATTTGCCCTTGAAAACATTGATTATATTGCCAAGCATTTTTGCGGGTTCCCTGACTAAAAGTGCTAGAAGTGGATATGTAAAAAGTAAGATAATACTAGATACAACATCAAACACACGTTTGTTTCTAATGTTTTCTGGTTTGTTGATTGAGTTTATATCAATTAGGTATAGTTCCCCTGGTGAATCAATACTGGAACTTCCCAATATGAATAGTGATTCTGGAGGTGCAATTTTAAATTCTGCATCATGATTTGAAAGCGATTCCATTGTTTCAATTATTTTGTTAGAAGATAGATCTTTTGAGCAAAAAATAACTTCATCTAATTTGTGAATTTGTATGATTTCATTTAATTGATTAATATTTCCAACAAATGAACTACTCTCTAAAGTATCTTCCGTCCCAATGAAAACAAAGTTTTGCAACAGAAAGTTTGATTTTTGTAGTATCTCTTTTACACGTTCAATTTCTTCGCTATTTCCTATTATTCCAACATTTTTTCTCGAGTTTGAGTCTATCTCAAAATCTCCGTACTTAAAAAATTGCAAGAGCATTCTTGAGGAAATTAATGCTATTGATGACCAAATTACACTGAAGGCTATAATGGCTCTTGAAAATCTGTATTTCTCGTCAATGAAACCATAACCAATTAAAATTGATATAGCGGCAAAAACAACTCCTTTTAAAACCCTATTTAGTTTTAATTTCTTTTTGTACCCTCCAGAAACAGCTACAGAAAATAATATAATTCCAGCTATTCCAGGAATGAAATAATACGACAATTCATTGGGATAAGAAAAACCTTTTATTTTAGATTCCCAGATGTATTTGAAACCTAATATTCCTCCAAGCAAAAGCAACGCATCAAGGGTTGGTAAAGTAGATTTTTTAACCATTCGATTTAAAATTGCAATTGAAGCTCTGAAATAAATTGCCATTTTTATCAGAAAGCTAAATAATGAGGCGTTTTTTGATGAAAAATGCTTCTTGGCAAAAATGATCATTGCGTTGTAAAAAACAAAAACATAATTCACAGAACTTTTTTTGGTGCTTTCCCCTTTGTAGTGAATTATTCTGGTGTCAGAGAAGTAGTAATTTTTGTAACCACCTTTAATTAAACGGTAGGACAAGTCAATATCTTCTCCGTACATAAAAAAGTTTTCATCAAGTAATCCAACTTGTTCTAATGCAGATTTTCGCATAAGCATAAACGCACCAGAAAGTATCTCAATCTCATGATTCTTATTTTTATCCAAATGGCCACAGTGATATTTACCAAAACGTTTACTTTTTGGAAAAAGACTAGAAAGTCCGAATATTTTATAGAAGGCAACCGATGGCGTTGGTAAGGACCTCTTTGATTCAGGTAGGAAATTTCCTTTACCATCAACCATTTTAACTCCCAATCCTCCAGCATTTGGGGTTGAGTCCATGAATCTTAAGACTTTTTCAAAAGTATCTTCTTCAACAAATGTATCTGGATTTAAGAGAAGGGTATATTCTCCTTTTGATTTCTTTACAGCAAGATTATTTCCTTTCGAAAAACCTATGTTATCTTTTGAAGCAACTAAGTTTACTGATGGGAATTTGTCTTTAACCATGGCTACCGAGCCATCAACTGAATTGTTGTCAACAACCCACACTTCTCCTTCTATATTTTGTAATGCTTTGAAGACGCTTTGCAAACATTGTTCAAGGAAATGCTGAACATTGTAGTTAACAATTATAACGGATAACTTCAATTTTTGGGTAATTTAAGAATAGACAAAATTAACGAAAATTCTATTAAAATCAATAAAAAATAAATAGCTTTCAAAAGCACGAATACATAGTGTAAAAAAAACAGTCTCTCCTCTGAGAATTAATTAGCGACTGTTGTTAGAGGAGAATTAGAATTGAGGTTTTTTACAGTCCATTTTGTGGTATTGACCGTGAAATATATTTGAAATAATAGTATAAACTTCATGCGAAATGCTCAATTTTTTCAGTGTTTTAGCAGGAATATTTGAAACATATAATATTATTAAACCATCTGTTGCATTAATTAATTCTACTTTATTAAACCCAATTATTTTGGCGTTTTGTAGTGTCTATTTTTTGTAAAGAATAGACACTTTATTTTTTCTCAACTCACTTTATTCAAGCGTTTTATCCAATAGCTCTAAACTTGTTGTACCGTTTACAAATGATTGGTAATAGTTATTATTTTATTTTGTGTTTTTCCAGGGTTTTACAATTTCAATAATTGTACGGCCACAATGATTGTTAATCAAGTTTTTAGTGAGTTTAGAATATTCATTACATATTGTTACTGGACCAATTATGCATCTGTATTCTGGTTTTGAAATTAAAGCCTTAAGAATTCCTTCTCAAAAGCAGGATAAAGAGAAAACTTTTTTTGGTACACAAAAGAAACATAACTTTAACCAAGCTGGATAGATTAATTTTGTTGATTGTTCAGTTTGTTGTTTAATAGAAATAATGATTTTATTTAAACTCCGTTTTTTTCATAAATAGAAATAATTTTATCTCCGCACATCAACTCGATAGCCCCCAACTAGCTTATGATTTTCAACATCTCAAATAAATAACTGAGTACATTAAAAATCATATGAATCAATATCAAATGGTTTTTCAGTTCCTTGTTTTACTTGTCTAAAACTAATTTACCCTAAACTTACAATGTCATTTATTTGGTCGGGAATCTGACGGGTGGAGGTAAAATATATCTCATAATTTTTCCATGAAACTAATTTAGCATTGTCATTTTACGAAAAACACCTTTCAAAATTAGTGTTTCATTGATTTTTCCAATCATTTTTCTCTCAAATTTAATTTTGCTTTTGTTGTTTTTGAAAAACTTATTTACACCTAATTTAGTGCCAAGTGAATAGGTTTTTGTTCTCAAAAATCTACATTAATCATTCCTAGTTGAAAATAGCCCTCACTCGTTAAAATCAATTATATTTCCAATTCGTATTGTTTTTGTTTTTTTTTGCAGGAAAATTTCACATTACTTTAAGATCATTCCTTTCCTTTACAAAAATATAAATCAATATAAGTCCATCAATTGCTCCGAAAGTATGATTGCTAACGATTATAAAAGTCTCGCTTTTTGGTATTGTTTTCAAATCAGCATATGATATTTTAATTGTTAGATTTAGATCTTTCAAAATCTTCTTAATGAAAATTAAACCTACTTCCTAAAAATGAGCATTTTAAAGCTAACTTGTTTCACTAAAACCATTTTTTAGTAAGTATTTGCAAAGGTTATTCAAGTTTGGCTTGTTGGTTTTTATGGCCTCTCCAATAGATTTCGAAGTAATTCGTTACATCTTCAAAATCTTTGAGTGCAAGTTGCCTGTAGAAATTGATTTTTATTTTCGGTAACGATTAAAATTTTATTAACTGTGAAACTTCTTTTTTAGAAGTAATTTACATTACTTTTATCTCAAGAGAATGAAGTCCTATTTAACAAGGAATATTTGGTTTTTTTTGAAAGAAAATAATCTTTAGCTATTGACGATTCATATATTCCGGTGATTTCTTTTTTCTTGAACTGTTGCTTGAGTTGCTTTCTGATTTTTAAGTATTTGTTTAGATTTCTATAAAAAGAAATATGAGCTCTAAAGACGGCAAAAAAGTGTCCGACATTTCCCTCGAAAAGGAATTTTGCAGCCGCTAAACCATCCAAAAGAAGTTTTTGTATCATTTTGATTACAAATTTATGACTGGGATAATTTTTTATCAACAAAAATAAACTGTTTCGAAAGTTTAAAAATGTTTTTTTGGGGCTAAGTTTATTAAGTGTTCCTCCACCTAAATGATAAACATGTGATTCCCCCACAGCGTATACTAAATAGCCAGCTCTCTGCATTCTCCAACATAAATCAATTTCTTCCATGTGAGCGAAAAAGAACTCGTCAAATCCATTCAGTTTTTTAAAGGTTTCATTTCGAACAAACATACAGGCTCCCGAAGCCCAAAAAACTGGTTCGTTATTATTGTACTGGCCGTTATCTTCCTCAAGAGTATCAAATATTCTTCCCCTACAAAATGGGAATCCCCATTGATCTATATATCCCCCTGCTGCGCCTGCATACTCAAATTGTTTTTTGTTCCTATATTGTAAAATTTTAGGCATAACAGCACCCACCGTAGGATTTTTATCCATGAATTCTGTCATTGGTTGAACCCAGTTTTCCGGGGTCTCAATATCAGAATTTAATAACACCACGTATTCATTGTGAACGTGAATCAAAGCTTCATTATATCCTTTGGCGAATCCGTCGTTATTTTTATTCTGAATAATTTTTATTTTTGGATAGGTTGAGTTTAGAAAGGTAATACTGCCGTCAGTTGACGCATTATCTGCAATAATTGCTTCAGCATATTCGGGTAATGTAGCTAGTACACTTGGTAAAAACTTTTTGAGTAGCTCTTCTCCATTCCAGTTTAAAATAACAACCGCAACCTTCTTCATTATAAAGCGAATTTACTAATTCCTTGATAAAATAATTTAGATGAAATAAAATATTAAATTTGGAAAAAATATTTTTATGTCTGCTTGGGGATTATCAAATTTTGAAAACGACACAGCCCTTGACTGGATTGATCAGATAATCCAGGAAAAGGAGGTGACTAGTATGGAGGATTCAATTACATCTTTCGTTAATGATTTTTCCGTCGAAAATACCTCTTTGGTCGATTGTTCTAAATTTTTAACAATCGCTGAAACATTGGCTGCACTAATAGGGAATCCTGCCGAAGATTTTCCGCAAGAGTTAAAGGATTGGGTGGAGTCCAAATATATTAAAATTGAACAATCTATCATTAATGATGCCAAGAGAGGGGTCAGGTTAATTATGACGGATAGTGAAGTCAAGGAGATGTACTTGGACTCAGGCTATTTTAAAGTTTGGGAGAAGACTCAAAGAAGTTTGATTAAAAGGTTGTCCTAATGATTTTGTTTGGAAGAAAAGATAAATTATTAGCAACAAGAGAAATATCTGACGAAATTTGTGAGAGCTGTGGCTATATAGGTGGTATCGTCAGTATTTTTCAAATTTATTACCATGTTGCTAAAATTCCAATTTTTCCATTGTCGAGAAAAGTTGCTTCTCAATGTTACGCATGTAGAAAGGTTAAATTAAGGAAGGATTTTTCTGATAAGCAGGTTATGGTTGCAGAACTCTTGTTAAAGGAATCAAAAACTCCTTTATGGACAATGATTGGGGCGGGTTTAATTTTGTTTTATTTATTCATTAATTATTTAATTGAGGTAGTGTAAATTTTTGAATACTTTATTTAAATAATATTAGGACTTAATTTGTAATGATTTGCATAAATTAAAAGAATTATGGTTATAAGTTTTGGAGAAGTTTTAATGGATTGTTTTCCAGACAAAAATGTAATAGGTGGAGCTCCTTTTAATGTTGCCGTACATCTAAAAAGATTGGGAGAAGAAGCTTGTATAATTTCTAAAGTTGGAGAGGATGAATTAGGTCAGCAGATTCAGGAAATATTAGTTAAAGAAGGATTAACAGCTCAACTTCAGATTGATAAAAATTATCCCACAGGAAGAGTTGATGTTACTTTAGAAAATGGTCAGCCGTCGTATTATATTCATCAGGGTTGTGGCTGGGAGTTCATAGATTCAAAGGAAATTAGAACTCCGAACTATTTTGTTTTTGGCTCATTAGCTTTGTTTTTTGAACAGAATAAGAAATCATTCGAAAAATATCGAAATCAGTTTGAAACAGCAACATTTATTTGTGATATTAATTTGAGAACACCATATTATGACAAGGAGACCATCAATTTGTGTTTGAATGCCGCTGATATAATTAAAATAAATGATGAGGAATTGGCGTATTTATCAAAAGCGTATCAGGTTGAACATGTTATTGATTGGTTGAAAACAGAATTCAGTATTCACAAGATTCTTTTAACAGAGGGTGCAAAGGGAGCCACTTTATTTTGGGAGGATAAAATTCTTTCTTGTGAAGTGAAAAAGGTCGAAAATATTAAAGATACTGTTGGTGCCGGTGATTCCTTCACTTCATTGTTTTTGCAAGGTATTTTACATCATTTGCCATTGGATTTGACAATGCAGAGAGCAGCCGACTTCGCAGGCAGTATTTGTCAAACCTCAGGCGCAGTCCCTGCTGATTTAAATGTTTACGAAAAGTATAAATTTTGAAGCAAAAATTAATACTCATTCTCTGTATTTTATCATTGTCTATTTCAGCTAGCGAAAATGGTTATTTCGTCATTTTTAAGAATAAAAGTTCAAGCCAAACTTTTAATCCGTATAATTATTTCGATAAAAAAGCGATTGAAAATAAGAAGTTATTAGGTTTACCGATTTATGATTGGCATGATCTTCCTGTAAATTTGAATTATGTTTCCAAGGTTGCAGAATTTTCTGACTCTTTAGGGTATAAATTGCGATGGTTTAATGGGGTTACCGTGTATTGTTCAGAAAAATCGATTGCGGAAATAAGGCGTTTGCCTTTTGTGAAAAAAGTCATTAAGTGGAAAGTTTACTCCGATATATTGCCGCAAGGCATAAGTGTTAACCAGGAGGTAGCTAAAAACTTCCCCGTATTTCAGTGGCAGTTGAATACGATGGGAGGAGAATTGTTTCAAAAAAGAAATATCTCGGGGGAAGGTATTCGAATTTCTGTTGTTGATGTTGGGTTTAGAGGTGCTGATGAGAATATTCAACTGAGTCATTTATTCAAGAATAAAAAACTAATTGACTCATGGGATTTTTCAAAAAATAAACCTTTAGATTTTAAAAGTGGTCCTGCGCATGGAACCATGGTAACTTCATTCATTGTTGGAGAAATAGATTCAATTCAAATTGGTCATGCACCAAAAGCTGAGGTTTTATTTGCTAAAATGAAATCTATTTTGAACTCGAATAAATCGATTGAGGAGGCTTGGTTGAAAGCGGTCGAATGGAGTCATCGGAAAGGCGCTCGATTGGTAAATAGTTCCGTTGGTTATTCAGAGGGAGACCACACGCTTGATATGTTAACTGGAGATACATGTTTGATGAGTTTGGCTGGGAACTTGGCTTCTAGAAAAGGTATGCTCATTATTAATGCCGCTGGTAATGAAGGTACTAACGATTGGAAAATGATTGCTTTTCCCGGTGATGCGGATAGTGTTTTAACTGTAGGTGCAATCGATTCAAAATCAGGTGTAAGAACCAGTTATTCTTCATATGGGCCGTCAAGAGTCTTGAACTTGAAGCCAAATTTAACCGCTATTGGAGATGTATTTTGGTATTCAGGTAGTAGTTTAAAGAAGTTAGAAGGAACATCATTTTCAACACCATTGGTTACAGGTTATGCAGCTTGTATTTTACAACATCAACCTCACCTTGCTCCAATGAACTTAATTGATACGATTCAAAAAACAGCATCTTTATATCCCTATTTTGATTATTCTCATGGTTACGGGGTTCCTCGTGCCACATTATATTTCGGTGAAGACACTATAAAAGATAAAAATCCAACAATAGCCCTATTAAAAAGTCCGAATTATTTAGTCGAGGGGTATTATTACTTTGAATATTTAAGCAAAAAAGGCACTCAGTTTTTTTACCAGATTATCCATAAAGATGGTTATATAAGAGATTATAAAGTTGTAAAGTTTCAAAAAAATAAAAAATCCCCTAAAATTTTTTTTAAAGATCTTTCAAAAGGAGAGTTGATTAGGGTATTTCATAGAGGAACATACATTGAAAAGAAAATTGAATGAAAGCTAAAATCCTTTTTTTATTGGTTCTCCCTATTTTTTCGATGGGACAGGATTATGTGGTTGACGAAATATTTGAACCGGATAATTACTCTGGTGGATTTGCAGAAGTTAGTCCTAATAATCGAATTATATATTCGTGGGGTCTAAATATAGATAATACTGAGTTAAACCTTATCAAAGAGACGGGTTCTAATTATTTTGATTTTCGTTATCAATACAACATACCCGTTTTGAAAACAGTATATTTCACTTTAGGTTTTGGTTCCAATTGGAATGTTTTTAATATGAATAATGATAGTAATTTATTGTATATTGATTCTTTATTTCATGAGAAAAGGAAATTGCGATTTCAAAACATAACGAGTGTTGTAGGTTTGAGATTTCAAGCGAAAAAACACCCTAATGAATCCTGGTGTTTAGAAGTTAATTTTTTAAATGAATATTTGGTCCGATCAAACTATTTAACATGGGGTGAATTGGATGGGATGCGATATAAAAACAAATTTTCAAAACTTAATTTTGTGGAAAAATATCAATATGGACTCGAGGTTAGGAGCGGATATAAAAATATATCCTTATTTTCAAGGTATCGGTTTAGTAGTTTAATAAATCGTGCTTTAGGCGGTGTTGACTTGCCTAATTTAACTTTCGGATTGCAGTTAGATATACCAGCATCTGGAGATATATGATAGAAATATGTGGAAAAGTGATTACAGTATTGATCAAGTTAATTCAATGAGTAAAAATACTATACTCGACGTTTTAGGAATTGAAATAACTGAAAAAGGAGATGATTTCTTAGTAGGTAAGATGCCTGTAGATTCAAGAACTGTGCAACCCATGAGGATTTTGCATGGCGGCGCTAATGTTGTCCTAGCTGAAACGTTAGGCAGTATAGCTTCTTTAATGATCATT
>MDTG01042768.1_pt1 | contig 11968 bp, 10 predicted proteins | sample 811421 | NCBI WGS metagenome assembly MDTG01 (sample SAMN05326645, study PRJNA326480) | marine metagenome | isolation source: seawater | place: Pacific Ocean: South East | collected 2011 | reverse complement strand
TGTTATCGATGTTTAATTCGTAATGAGCCACGATCTCGGTGACCCGTGCAATATGCTCAGCGGTCAATTTACGGGCTAACAAGGTAATGATATGGCGAGGCTTGCCTTGTGCCGCAACCCAGCTGTTGTACTTGTCCGTTGAGACAGGCGTAAAACGCACTGACATGCCCAGTTCGTGACTACGGAATAGCACGTCTTTTAAAACAGAAGCCGACTCGGCTGTGCCTGGCATTTCTGCCAGGATCCCCAAGGAAAGGTTGTCGTGAATCTCGGCTTGGCCAATATCCAATATGTTTACGCCATACTGGGCCAAAATACCGGTTATCTTCGCGGTCACACCGGGTTTATCTTCACCACTGACTTTAATCAGAACAACTTCTTTCACTTGGGCACCTGTGTATAAGAGGGATTACAGCTGGTTAGCGTGTGCTTTAAGCTCAGCAACGGCTGCACGAAGCTCGTCGATTAGGTCTTCCGTTTCGTGGGTAGAAAGCGCACGGGCACGGTCTTTACTCATAAAGAACAAGCCTTGCTCAAGCTGTGCGGTTTTTTCTTCTAGAAGTTTTTTAGTATCGCTCATGGTGCCACCTTTTATGCATCTTTTGTGAATTCAGGGCTGACTGCCGACTTAAAAAGGCCACTATGATAAACCATTTAGCCTTTGGGCGTGAAACAAAAACAATTTTTGTTTTTTATCACTATAGTTAATCCCCCCGGTAGGCGCACACAACAATTACCGATACTATTAGATTTTATTATCATCAGATTTACCCAAGCCATGACATTATTAGAAAAAAATTGGCCTTTAAGTATTCGTGCCTTATTTGTTGCCTTACTCATCTCCATTTTAGCCAGTGTCATTGTTGGCCTACCCATTACTCGCTCGGCGGTTGAGCACCTTGAACAACAACAAGCCGAGTTGCGTCACACACTCACGCGCCAAGTTAGCCTACAAGCAGCAGAAGCCATTTTCAGCCAGGATCTGCTGAGTTTGAATGTTATTTTATCTACCCTAACTGAATACCCTGATATTCGTTACGCTGCGGTTTACGACTTGAACAATCAAGTGGTAGCCGAACAAGGTGATGCCGATGACAGCACTGGGGTCCCCATGAGTATCCAGTACCAAAACGAAGTCATTGGCTTACTGGAGATTCGCTTAAACGATGGACCACTGGAGCAAAGAAGCCTTCAGCTTTATGCGTCTTGGCTAGTACTCAGCGCCCTTTTCACTACTCTTTGCGCGCTGGGGTTATGGTTCTTAGGTCTGCGCATTGGCAAAAAATTGCAGCAAAGCCAGTATGAATTAGAGCACCTAGGGGCAATCAAAGAAGTGACCCCACTCACCCAAGGGGAGTTCAAGGAATTCAGTGAAGCGCTTGCCAGGCATCACCAACTGACTAATCAACAAAAAGCCCTGCATCATGCATTGGGGCAATATATGCAGCCTCAGCAATTCCCTATATGGCAGCCCAGAACCCTCACCGTGGAAAACGAGTATTTATCAGGGGCCGTCTTATTTTTTAAAATTGCCAACCTTGAGCAAGTCCAACAAGACATGAACAAACTTGAGCTGGCCCAGTTGCTCGATCATTATCATCAATTAATTACTCAGGCCGCAAAGCTGTATTCGGGTACCGTGGTCAGTTATGAGGGCGATGGCATCATGGTGCTCTTTAACAAAGACCACAGCGATGACAAACATTGCTTCCATGGTGTCTGCACAGGCTTGTTGGTGCTGGGGTTAATGCGCGATATCAACGAGGCTAGGGCAAAACAGCAACAAGTGGAGCTGACCTTTAAACTGGCACTGCACTGCGGCGACATCCTCACACGACGTTTCCCAAGTACCGCTCAGGCAGACGCATATCCTTGGCTTGCCATGAATAATGATAAGGAGGCCTGTAATGGTGCAGCCCTATTGTGTGAAATGAGCGAGGCTAATGCCCTACTCATGAGTAAAACCTGCGTGGAACAAGGTCAGCTTGCCAGCCAGTTATCTCTGAACAAACATCACAACTTGGTGCAGGTGAATCAAGCGGACCCTATCGTGTGTTATTGGGTGGCGCATTTATCCCCTAACTATCAAGCTCTCATTGAACGACAGATTGAGCACATCAGCGCGCAATACCCAGCCAATTAATAGTGTGTATTTTTTCAAGTCATGACTTTAGCTGAGACCCACTCTTATGTTAGGATGATAAGCATTCTCATATAGGAGCTTCGTTAATGCGTAACCTACTAATCATGACTTGCTTGGTTTTAGCCGCTCAATTCTCTTGGGCTGAAACCGTTAATGTGTATTCTTTTCGCCAGCCGTTTTTAATTGAACCCATTCTTGAGCAATTTACAAAAGAAACGGGCATCCAAACAAAAGTCGTTTTTGCCAAAAATGGTCTAATTCAACGCTTAAAGCGTGAAGGCAAACTTAGCCCTGCCGATGTGGTACTGACTTCTAATTTCGCTAAATTACTAGAAGTAAAAGAAGAAGGCCTTACGCAAAGTGTGAATAGCCCAATTATCACCCAGAACATTCCCGCTCAGTTTCGTGACAGCGAGCAACATTGGATCGCCTTAACTCAGCGTGTACGTAATGTGTATTCATCAAAAGAGCGTATGGGCAAGTTGGATATTAACTACGAAGACCTAGCTAACGAAGAATATAAAGGCCGCATTTGTACCCGCTCAGGTAAACATCCTTACAACCTAGGTTTGATTGCATCTTTAATTGTTCATAATGGTGAAGCGGCAACCGAGCAATGGCTAAAAGATGTCAAATCGAACCTTGCACGCAAACCTCAAGGCAGTGACCGCGCGCAAGTCAAAGCGATTAAAGAAGGCCTATGCGATGTCTCCCTTGGTAACAGCTATTACTTTGGCAAAATGTTGCAAGACGAAGAACAAATACATTGGGCAAACGCCGTTGAACTGAACTTCCCTAACCAAGCTAATCGTGGTTCACACATTAATGTGAGTGGTGCCGTGATGACGAAATACGCCCCGAATCAAAAACAAGCTCAAGCCTTGTTAGAGTTTTTAAGCTCGGATCAAGCGCAAGCCTTGTATGCAGAACTGAATATGGAATACCCCGTTAAAGCAGGCATTAAACCTTCTAAGCTTGTGCAAAGCTGGGGCGAATTCAAAGCCGACCCGATTCCATTAGAAGACGTAGCGGCCAAACGTAAAGATGCCCTACGCCTTGTGGATAAAGTGCAATTTGACCTATAAAGCACTCAAGGTGCAATAAATAATCTGCAGCTTGATGGTTTAAGCTGCAGATGCTTTCCACTTCTCTCTGGCTTCCCTTATAATCGCCGCCATGGCCCAATCTAATCGAATCTTACCTAGTCTGAGCATAAGCGTATCTGCGCTGATGTTTATTCCCATCCTTGCGCTGATTTACCAAGCGTTTTTTGCCGTGGACGGTAATGATCATACCTTCAGTAATATCCTAGATAGCGTGTTGTGGCAGTACATTAAAAACAGTTTATTAGTGGTAATGGCCACGCTCATATTTGCCTGCATATTCGCCATCGCCCCCGCTTGGTGGTGTGCCCGTTATGAATTCAAAGGGCGTCGATTTTTACAATGGGCCATGGTCTTTCCTCTGGCTATCCCTGCGTATGTAAGTGCTTACATTTATACTAAAACCCTGGATTACGCAGGCCCGGTACAAAGTACATTACGCCAGTGGTTTGATTGGCAAAGCCCCAATGATTATTGGTTCTTTGATATGCGCTCGATTACTGGGGGCAGCTTGATGCTGGCCTTAGCTTTGTACCCATACATTTATTTATTGCTGCGTTATGGCTTTGCCAAACAAAGTGACCACCTTGACCATGCAGCGCGTTTATTAGGCGCCAGCTCAAAAGACGTGTTTTTTAAAATTCGTCTCGCCATGGCACGCCCTGCTTTGGCCATTGGTTGTACCTTAGTGGCCATGGAAGCACTGGCTGATTTTGGCACCATGCATTTATTCGCGATTAGCACATTGACCACGGCTATCTATGATAGCTGGCTAGTGTATGGCAGTTTATCCGGCGCGGCTAAGCTGTCGTGTTTGTTGTTGGTGTTTATCGTTAGCCTGACTTTACTTGAGCGCCAACAACGCAAAGCGCAAAAACAATATGAATCCCGCGGTCAGCAATTACTTCAACGCAAGCCGGCAAGCCAACAAAAAACGCTAGGCATTTGGTCCTTTTGTGGCCTGGTTTTAATTTTAGGTTTTGTCATTCCTGTGGCCCATTTATTGGATTTCACAGGCACCTATTTTCAGCAAAACTGGCAGCCGCGTTTATGGCAACACAGCGTCAATACCTTTTTACTCGCGCTTATTGCCGCCTGTGTGTGTATGCTGATTGCCATGATGCTCAACAACCAATTACGCTTTAAACCCAACCGCTTAAATCAGTCACAGTTGAACCTAGCTTCTTTGGGATATGCCATTCCGGGTACGGTATTAGCCATCGCTATCTTGATTCCTTTAGGTGCATTGGATCTGGCCATTAATGACATCATGGTCTGGGCAAATATGGATAGCTTGGGTTTAATTTTCTCAGGTACCAGCTTCGCATTATTACTGGCATTTGTGATTCGTTTTGTGGCCATCGCCAATGGCAGTATTCACAGTGGCTATCAGCAAATCAGTCCTAACTTGGATTTAGCCGCGGCCAGCTTAGGGCAAAAGACCAGTGGCATTTTTCGCTTTATTCATTTGCCGTTGATACGCCCCATGGCACTAAGCGCATTTTTATTGGTCTTTATTGAATGTGTAAAAGAATTACCGGCGGCTATTTTGTTACGCCCTTTTGATTTTGAAACCTTATCCACTTATGTGTATCAGCATGCCAGTGATGATCAACTTGAACACGGTGCTCTGGCAGCCTTGTTAATTATTATTGTCAGCTTGCTGCCTATTATTTTGCTAAGCCGTACCCAGAGGATGTCATGAGTCTGTCAGCGTTACACATTGAGAACCTCGCGGTTAAGCTACAAGATAAAACCATCTTGGAAGACTTTTCATTAAACCTTAATGTAGGGGACATCCTGTGCTTACTGGGCCCAAGTGGTTGTGGTAAAACCACTGCGCTAAAAGCCATTGCCGGTTTAATGGATGCCCATAAAGGCACCATTACCTTGTTTGATCAGCTGTTAAAAAAGAACAGCTATGAGCTGCCGCCCGAGCAACGGGACATTGGCTTTATCTTTCAGGACTATGCGTTATTTCCACACATGACAGTGGCAGAGAACATCGCATTTTCGTTGCGTCACCTCACTAAGCAAGCACGACTCGCACAAGTGGAAGAAAGTTTGGCATTGGTGCACCTAGAGGGCCTAGGTAATCGCTACCCCCATGAGTTAAGTGGTGGCCAACAACAACGTACGGCCGTTGCACGTGCGCTGGCCCATCGCCCTAAGTTATTACTCATGGATGAACCCTTCTCAAACATTGATAGCCAGGTGAAATATAAACTCATGGCGGAACTGCGTGGTTTATTAAAGCAGCACAACATCACCGGCATCTTTGTGACCCATAGCAAGCAAGAAGCATTTAGCTTCGCTGATAAAACCGCGGTTCTTAATAATGGCAAAATTGAACAAGTGGATATTACTCAAGTCATTTTTGAGCAACCTATCAATCCGTTTGTGGCGCAGTTTATGGAGTCAGGAAACTTGATTCCCGCTAACAAAGCACCCAGTGCCTTATTTTTTAATCCACTGAATGTGGCCGGTGAATCAGACTGGTTATTACTAAGAGAAAATGGGTTTTCCATCAGTAATGGGGTGGGTTTAAGTGGCTGGGTTGTGGACAGTTTATACATAGGCCACCGTTACCGAAATCATATTCAGTTTGATGACTTTGCTTTGTGGGTGGAAACCCAATATGCATTAACACCCCATGAACATATTCATGTGCAATATGTTCACGAAGCGCTCACGCTAAAATAATTAAGCCGGTTGCGCGTTTAGGATCACAAACAATTGATCTTTTAAGTGCAGGCGTTTTACTTTTAATGCTTCCAAGTGCTCATCCGATGTCGCCTCAGCGCCACTTTCAAAATGGTGTACTTCTTTATCCACATCATGATATTCGTTGAACAAACGTAAAAAATGCATATCACTCATTTTTAAATCATGAATGCGTTCTTTATGCTCAGGAAATTCATTGGCAAGGCTGTGGTTTTCAATTTGCATGGTTGCTTCCTTAGTATCTTAGTGTTTTTTTCTTTATTCTAAGACCCATGGAAAACGCTCCCTTGATATGTATCAAGGAAGCGCTCACTAGCAAAATAAACCCCATTACTTAAAAACGATACTGCACGCCTAACTTCAGGTTACGCCCTGGTTGTAGTACGTCATCTTTTACAAAAGAGGTGTGATAGCGAACTTCTTCATCCAATAAATTTTGTACCTGACCATAAAGTTTCAGCTCACTATCGGCAAAGGGTACAAATACACTCGCGCCAAGAGACACTATGTCAAACCCTTTTGTGGCGGTTTCACCTTCAGACAATCGTGTTTGATCTTGATAATGGGTTTGACGCGCAAACACTTGCCAAAGATACGTTTGAAAGGCCACTTCAAAACCAACACGATCAGCAGGCATACGTGGCACATAGTCACCATCATTGCTGCCACCCTCAAACTTGGCGCGCACACCATCGGCAAATACTTGTAATTGCCAAGCATCATTAACAATGGTGGTCACTTGTACTTCATAACCTTGTAAGAATGCATCCTGCTGTTGGTATTGATAGGTATCAAAGCCATCTGTTTGCACACCTAAATTTTGCGAGTAAATGAAGTCCTGCATATTCGTGCGATAAACATTGGCTTCACTGGCCACTTGCAATGAATCATTAAACGCGTGTTGCAATAAGATGCCAAGGTCAACCACTTGCGAGATTTCATTGTCTAACTGGCTGTTACCAATTTCAAAGGTTTGTGTCGCTTCATGGGGACCGCAACTGTAAAGCTCTTGTGCCCCGGCGCTTCGACTCACTTGCGACACATTAGAACGCACACTCATTATCGAGTTAACTTGCCAATTAATACCCGCAGACACTGAGCCGTTTTCAAACGTACGGTCTTTAATGTCGGCAGGTGTTAAGCCACACTCCGACAAATGGTCAGCGTCCAATTGGCCTTGATTCGTATCATGGGCGTTACGTTCAAAACGTGCTGCCAAATCGGTGCTGATGAACGATGTCCACTGCACACTGTGCAAGGCAAACACACCCACTTGTTGTGATTGCGTATCTGGCACAATGGCTTCACCACCTTCAGCTGAGAAGTCGGTATCCGATAACTGAACACCGACAACGCCTTTTGATTGATCCGTAAACTGATAGTTTAATCCTAAACGGCTTTCGTACCCTTTACGTTTAAACTGCGTCATACCGCCATGGTCGTGCTCATCAACAGCAGGGATTAAAGCAGCCTCATGCTCTTCATCACCGTGACCTTCTTCGTGTTGATAATCTACCCAGCCCAGCTTCCAATCAAGACCGGTAAACACACCTAGATTTAAGTCTTGCGTGAACTGCATATCGAAGCGAGTTTGCTCTAACTTCACTCGCGCTAACTCTTCCTCTTCTTCAAGCGCTAATGGATCATGGTCTTCTTCATGGTGGTCATGACCAGGTAGACCAAACTCATTTTCCATTCGGCTAATGGCAAAACCCAATGTGCCATTGGTCACTTGTATGGAGACACCTAGGTTGAAATTTTGCTGTAACACATCACTGTTTTCTAACGGGTGGTCATCATGGGGAACTTCGTAGGCTTCAGTATCTCGCTGGCTCGCACTTAATTGTAGCGCCACATTCTTAATAGTTCTCTGAGCATGCAAAGACAAAACCTTACCGTCATCCACCGAACTAAGTTCACTACCTAAGGTGACGCTGTTCTTACCCAACACAGGGATTCGCTCATCCACCACGTTAACTGCACCACCTACAGCACCATTGCCGAAGATCAAGGCCGCAGGGCCTCGTACCACTTCTACTTGAGTGGCGTGTTGCGTGTCCACCGCCACTGCATGGTCTGGACTAATGGTGCCCACATCTAACGAGTCGATGCCATTTTGCATCACTTTCACTCGGCCCCCTCCTAGACCACGAATAACTGGACGACCCACAGCACTGCCATAACTGTTGTTATGAATGCCGGCGCTTTGTGACAGCAGCTCGCCAATGGAGGCACTTTGACGCTTATCTAACTCATCACCTGTAATCACATGAACAGGTTGAGTCAACTCGCTTTGATTACGGCTTAGCGGGTCACCGTGAACTTTAACGGCGTCTAATTCGGTTTCTTCAGCCATAGCAAATGGCAATACAACAAGGCCCGCGGCCAAGGTAAAAAATCGCTGGTACATATTGATTCACTTAATTTTCAAATACACAAAGCAACTCACAGCCGGAGGCTGCAAGTCATATTTCAATCTTTAACGTACAGAATTAAAATGAAGCAGGTGGGGCGCGCGCTTGTTGTTTTTCAAGCTGGGAAAGAACCAAAGCAACCGGATGATAAGCTTGCTCTTCAAGTGCCTGTTTGGCACTGATGCATTGGCTGGTCGCTTCTGGCACCGCTGCACTGCCGTCCAAGACAAACATGGGACAGTCAACGGTATGGTGATGATCAACTAATTGATCGTGCACCAACTGCAAGCTGCCACTGATCAAGATGACCAATGCCAACATAGAGGCCATTAAGCCGTTATGTTTGCGCAAGCGCTGATGCAAGAAAGATTTCATGCGGCTATCATACGATTTGTCCCCCGCCGCTTCAACGTAAATTAGAGCTTAAATGTAAACATTTGTAGGCACCCAAGCGGGTGTAAACCCTTGTATACAAGGCGTATTGGCGCACATGGCAAATCCAATCAAAGTGGTATTTATATAAATTAAATCTAACCTTCGAAAAACGCATAACCGCCAAAACCTGCAATAGTCTGTCCTAGACTTTGCGCTGACCATACGCCGGTAAATGTGTTTTACTCCCCGCCCTGATTATCATCTACGCTTGTTTAACACCTTCGAGTTTTTTATGCCTAACGTTACGAAACCCATGGGGCGGTTTGAATTCATCGTCTTGATGGCGGCCCTTATGTCTATGGTGGCATTGTCCATTGATGCCATGCTGCCTGCCCTTGGCATTATTGGCCAAGATTTAAATGTGGCCAATGCAAACGATAGCCAGCTGATTATCTCCAGTGTCTTTTTGGGAATGGCTTTTGGGTTGATTATTTACGGCCCCATCTCAGATTCATTTGGCCGTAAGAAGGCCATCTATTTAGGCGTGGGCATCTTTTTAATTGGCTGCTTAATTTCTATTTTCGCACAAGACTTTGAGCACATGCTCATCGGCCGGGTGCTTCAAGGGTTTGGCGCAGCGGCGTGTCGCGTGGTCACCATCGCCATGATGCGTGATAAATATGACGGTAAAGAAATGGCTAAAATCATGTCGCTAATTATGATGGTGTTCATCATGGTTCCGGCATTAGCGCCGTCAGTTGGACAACTTATTTTGTTCGTTGCTGACTGGCATGGGATTTTTGTTGTGTTATTTATTCTCGCCCTGGCGAGTGTGATTTGGCTACACACCCGCCAAGATGAAACCCTGGCGGTAGAAAAACGCGCTCCGTTTTCGTTAACCAATATCAAGCGTGGCATGATCGAAACCATTAAACACCCCGAGTCTCGCACCTACACATTAGGTGCAGGCATTATGTTTGGTGCATTTGTGGGTTATCTCAGTTCGTCCCAACAAATACTTCAAGTACAGTATGGCACAGGGGAATTGTTCTCTTTGTATTTTGGTGCGCTGGCTCTGGCCATTGGTTTTTCTTCATTTGCCAATTCAAAACTGGTCATGAAAATGTCCATGCAAACGTTATGCATTGCGGCATTATCCGTTGTTTTTAGCACGTCTATTGTATTTTTTATCTACGCTGAATTCGTCAATGAAAACCCCGGTTTATTGAGTTTTATGCTGTACATGCTCAGCACCTTTTTTTGTTTTGGCATTTTATTTGGCAATTTCAATTCTTTGGCGGTTCACCCACTTGGCCACATTGCAGGCGTGGCCACCTCTGTCATCAGTACGGTACAAACTTTAATTTCTGTCATGGTGGGCAGTTATATTGGCCAGCATTATGATGGCACTATTATTCCGCTGATCTTAGGCTTCACAATTTGCAGTGGGATAACGCTGAGTTTGGTAGTTTGGTTACGCCTAAGGGTGTCCTCTCGTCTTACCGCTATTTAAAACCGGCCTATTCGCAATAACCCAATGGCTGTATTTACACAGCCAGGGTTTACATTATCATAGCTAGTTTTTACCCCTTTAGAATAAGAGCGATGCATGTCCGATATCGATGTTTTTTATTTAGAAATGACGAACCCCAAGCACATTAACCCCAAGCCAGAAGTTGAGGGGTTGGATATTCGGTATTGTGAAATTAAACAGTGGGCGCTAAATAAATTTTTATACACTTACGTAGGCGCGCCTTACACCTGGACAGATAAATTAAGCGAAACCGATGCCCAATGGCAAAGCTACATCAATGACCCTAATCTACACACCTGGGTCGCCTACTATAAAGGCGCCATTGCCGGTTACTTTGAATTGCAACAACAAGCCAATGGCGATGTTGAATTTGTCTACTTTGGTTTAACCCCTGAGTTTGTTGGTAAAGGCATGGGCGGCTACATGCTCAGCTTTGCTCTGGAACAAGCTTGGGCATTACCCGATACAAAACGCGTTTGGCTGCATACCTGTACACTGGATCACCCCAGCGCCAAAGCCAACTATGAAGCACGGGGATTTGTGCATTATAAAACCGAACAAGAAGCCTCGGACGCATAACTTAACCCACAAAAAAAGCCGATCATGGATCGGCTTTTTTATTTAAAGCATTTAATAAACAGCGTTGTATTTATTGATCGCTAGCAGGTGGAGACTGTACGCTGCTTAAACGTGGGTCCGGCTCCACTGCGAATTTTTGAAACTCTTTTTGAAACGCATTGGTCACATCTTCCTGAGTGGGCACCTGATCACTTTTCACCAAGATAATCAGGCTTTGTGCATACACGCGTACATCCCCTCTTGGGTGTACGGTAATGTCGCCATCTTTATTTATAAACGCCATGGGTGTACCCACGCCCGCTCTTAACATGGCGGCCACTACATCAGCCCAGCTTTCACCTTCTAACCAAATACTGTAACGCTCTGGGTGATCATCTTTGCGAGTAAACATATCTTCTATGACCACCTCGCTACCTGGGGCGTCCATAGCGCGCACTAAAATTTCAGGGTAAGAGCGAATGGGGCGTAATATGGATTTAATATCCAGCTCAAACATGCGCTTACGATTAGCATCCACCACACATTCCACCAAGGTAATATGGGCAAGCCCTAGCTCGCTTAAGCGATGCACAATATCAAAACTAATGCTGTCGCTGTCGGCATGATATTCATCGCGGGCCAGTACAAAAATATGTTTGGCGCGCGTGGCTTCGGCGCGGGCAAGGTCTTCATTGTTATTGCCGTTACCTAAAACATGGCGCACCCCAAGGTCTTTTAGTTGTGCCGATAGGCCGCCACTAAATTCGGTATTGAGTAATAAAATATCAACATGTTGATAATCATCATCCTCACGGATTTGCGTGACTAAACGTTGAAAAAATTGATCGGCATTGTACTTAGGGGCGTTAATTATCAGTATGTGGTTATCCATGTTCCAATCCCATAAACCTGAGCGAATTCGTTCGTTGCGAGCGATGCGGTAATCCACATAGTCGCGCACTAAAAAAGTGACCAGCGTAATAGCCGCCATAAAAATCAAAATAATGGTGGATGCTTGGCCTGCCATGGTCTTGGCACTTAAGTCACCATAGCCTACGGTTGTGATGGTGGTCAGGGTTAACCAAACCGACTGCCACAACGACAGAGATTCAAACCC
>MDTG01353597.1_pt1 | contig 11969 bp, 9 predicted proteins | sample 811421 | NCBI WGS metagenome assembly MDTG01 (sample SAMN05326645, study PRJNA326480) | marine metagenome | isolation source: seawater | place: Pacific Ocean: South East | collected 2011 | reverse complement strand
GAGCATAACTAAATTCAATCCCATAATTTTCAAAATATTCATATTTAGCATTTGCTCTATAGTTTTCTATAGACAGCTTATATCCGATAAGAGCTTGAGAACCCTCCCCTACAAAACTTTGGGCAAAGCTAATGCCAGTTAGATGACCATTTTTTTGTGCGCTTGTATCAAATGATTTTGCATCTTTGTAGTAACTAAAAAGCATTGAAGATCCATTATCTAACTGACCACTATAGTCAAATGAGGTTCGAATGCTTTGTAAGATCTCTTCCCTATTTAATATGACCCTAAGAAAATTTATATTAGGTGCAAACACTGCATCCTCTAGATTAAAAAATGAGAAATAGTTTTCATCAAGATTAAAATTTCTTCTTGCTGAAAATACATTTGTTTGAATGTCGAATTGAGTGAATGTATCAAATCGATCAGCAGCATATGCAAAAAAGTACTGGGCATTATCACCCCTAGGATGCTTGAGATCATGATCAATGTTTAAAGAGTAATTCATAACCTGTGATCTATCGCTTTGTCGTTTTGAGCTTGAATCTAGATCTAACAGAAAATCCCCAATCTCTATAAAATCTGCATTAATACCAGAATTTCCATTAGTGGTTCTTTTAAAACCTATGCTTATATTTTGTTGCCATTGAATAGGGTTCTCTGCATCTTCTAAGGCTGCTAGGAATTGATCAACTTTTTTAATAACTGCAGGTGGTGGATCGTACTCTTTCACACTTTTAAGATAGTTATTTGCAAGTGCAAAAGCCCCCAATCGAAAATAAAGTACGCCAAGTTCTAGTCTTATTCTTGGAAGAGCTGAATCATAGATTAGCATCTGCTCGAACACTCCAATGGCACCCTCTAAATCCCCAACAGTAATTGATAAATTTGCATATTCAAATAGAAGTGAAAGATTGGTTGGATCCTTGAATAATTTCTTAAAAACTTCTTCTTTTTTCTTCTCAATTACCTCGAGTACTTGAGGATCAGATATTGTTGGAGCGACATTTTGAGCAGATAAATTTATGCATAAAAGAATAATGCATATAAATAAAAAGACAAAAAACTTATAAATCAAAACTATTATTGAAAAAGTAAAAAAAATTGGAGTTATTATAGTAAATAAGTGACAAAATATCACTTTAATTTGCATATGATAAATGCAGATATCTAAAGAGGTATAATTGTTGCATGAAAAAATCAGAGCAAACAAAAACCAAGCTGATGAATGCACTTTTAAGGCTTAAGGATTCAGGGAAAACGATATCTGTTACAAGTATTTCAAAGGAGGCAAACTCTGCTTATGGAACCTTCTATAGATATTTTAATAATCTTGATGAAATACACAAAGCAACAATCATTCAATTTGTTATAGATAGAGCTGAAAAATTAGATATAGAGCTAAAAAAGGAAAAATCGAATCTTTTTAAACTGTATTATGGATGGTTCATTGCCATAGATTTATATCAAGATGAATATACAGCAAACTGGCTTATTGATCATCCTGCAAGCATTAATGAAGCATGGATTCTAACTCGTCCCATGACTTCAACTTGGCTTCAAAATGCCATCGATTTAAAAGAGGAGCCAAATTTAAATCAAAATAATCTTGTGCATTTTAAAATGGCTTCACTTTACATTCATTGGACCTATCAAAATGCCCTTCGAGAATTGCTCAGAGGTCGCAAATCGATTGAAGTTTACATAGATTTAATGACTTCAGTAAACTTCATAGACTTGCCAAGAAAAACCCATCAAAAATATTTAAAAAAAGTAGCTGCTCATGTTGCAAAGTAAAAAGGGTTAGCATGAAAAAGGGAATTAAAAAATCTGCTCAATATGGTTTACTCAGTTTTGCGATATTGATAAGTTTTTTACCTTTGATTAACCCCTTTCAAATCTTTACAAACTTACAAAATTACTCTTTTGATACTTTTCAAAACATCATCCCAAGAAACATTTATGCTGAAGATCCAGTTGTAATCATTGATATTGATGACAAGTCTCTTGCTCAAGTTGGCCAGTGGCCTTGGTCACGAAATACATTAGCTCAATTAACTAATCAAGCTTATTTAGCGGCAGCGCTGGGCTTTGATGTCGTCTTTGCTGAGCCAGATAGAACGAATCCTCAGAATTTAATTTCAGCCTACCCAGAAAACGAAGTTTTAAATAGAGAACTAAGCGCCCTTCCAAATAATGATCAGTTGTTTGCAGATGCTATAGCAAATCATGGCACAGTTGTGCTGGGTCAAGCTTTAAGCAATCAGAATCAATCAGAAAATACTAGCGATAAATATGGATTAGTGACTCAAGGCGATGATCCAAAACAATTTATTACGGATTATCTAGGAGCCCAAAGAAACATTAAGTTATTAGAAGATGTTGCTAAAGGCATCGGCTCAATGAGTATAGGTAACAATGATGCAATAGTGCGTCAATTACCAACTTTTGAGAGAATTGGAGATCAATTGATTCCAAGCCTTGCTTTGGAAGTCACAAGAGTTGCTATTGGAGCTTCAACTTATCAAATTAAGTCTTCAAATGCTTCTAGTGAAGAAGCCTTTGGATCTCAAACCGGCATCAATCATGTCAAATTAGGGCCTCTAACCATCCCAACAACTCCCAGGGGGAATGCATGGATTTATTTTGCTCCTTCTCAAAGCATTAAGACTGTTTCCGCTGTAGACGTCTTATCGGGAATTGTTGCGCCAGAATTTTTCGAGGGCAAAGTTGCGTTGGTTGGAACCTCGGCCTCTGGATTGCTAGATCTTCGATCAACCCCAACTGAAAAAAATATTCCAGGAGTCACCGTAATTGCTCAATTTATTCAACAGATCTTTGCCAATGAGTTTTTACAAAGGCCAGATTGGTTATTTGGGGCTGAGTTTATTGCTGGATTAGTATTGGCTTTACTTATAACCCTTACCATCCAAGCTTTAGGTCCTGTTGGTGGTTTAACTGTTTTTATTGCAGGCTCGGGTGGGATTATTGGTTCAAGTTACTATTTCTTTAAATCAAAATTATTTCTAGTTGATCCAATTTCACCATTAATCATTTCATTAATGGTATATGTGACCGTCACATTTTTTAATTTCTTATTCACTGAGCTTGAACGTAGTCGAGTCAGAGGTGCTTTTGCTCAATACTTGTCCCCTGAAATGGTAAATCGTCTAGCTGAATCTAGCGAAGCCTTGGTTTTAGGCGGCGAAAGAAAAGAGATGACTTTTTTATTTTCTGATATCAGAGGTTTTACTAAAATCTCTGAGCAATATAAAGATGATCCAGAGGCTCTCACGCAACTCATCAATCAATTACTTACTGTATTGTCGAATTCAATCTTAGATCACGATGGAACCATTGATAAATATATGGGCGACTGCATCATGGCTTTTTGGAATGCGCCATCTGATCAAATCAATCATCGCGAATTAGCTATTAAAGCTGCTCATGCAATGAATAAAGCTCTATCTGAATTCAATAAAGAATTGGATGAAGGTCTAGATTTCGAACTAGAAATAGGCATTGGGATCAATTCTGGGGAATGCATTGTGGGAAATATGGGATCTGAAAAGCGCTTCGACTACACAGTTTTAGGTGATTCTGTAAACCTTGCCTCTAGATTGGAGAGTCAATCATCTAACTATGGACTAAATATGATCATTGGAGAAAATACTTTTTTTCAAAACTCTTCTTTTCAAATCGTTGAAATAGATAAAATTGCAGTTAAAGGTAAGACGGATGCGGAAACAATTTTTACTTGTTTAGAAGCAAATAAAAAATTAACAGATAACTGCCTTGCAAAACATATGGATTTCTTAAATAAATATCGTTCCCAAGACTGGAATCAAGCTAAATCTTTAATTAATGAATTAACCTCAACTTCGAATGAGCTTGCACTATACTACGAACATATGAAATTAAGGATTGAAGAATTTTTAATTAATCCGCCGCCTGCTGATTGGGAGGGAATTTATGTTGCTCAAAATAAATAAACTTCAATTCATTTTTATTACTATTTTTAGTATCTTTTCTATGAATAGTTTGAGCCAGGCAATAGTAAATATTGAAGATTTACGACGAGAAGGAGAAATAGGATTTTTTACTAATATTTCTGCCAGTCTTGATGCGTCAAGGGGCAATCAAGATAGAGATTATCATTCTCTTCAACTCAGACTTGATAAAAACTCTAAGGCTGCTGAGTCTTTTCTTATTTTGCAACAAAGTGAGCGACAATCGAATGGAATTACAATGGATGAATCTACCTTTATGCATGGTAGATATATTGTATTGGGAGAGGAGCGAAGCAATTGGGAGATTTATGCTCAATACAGTGAGAATCCGTTTAGAAATTATAAGAAAAGATCTGTGTTTGGGGGAGGTTTAAGATATGAGCTGACCAACACAGCTCGATTTGGAGCAGGTTTTTTAGGTGAGGATGAAACCGATCTTTTAGGTAAATCTAAGACAACAGATCGACTGGGTTTTTATTTACATAATGTTTTTGATATTGCAGATAATATTTCACTTAATCCAACAATATACTTTCAGCCCAGCATTGATGATTTTGAGAATGACTACAAAACAAGTATGATTCTAGCCATAGATTTTATGGTAAATGAGAATTTTAATATAATGTTGCAATATTCATCATTTCACGACTCGGACCCACCGATGCTTGCTGAAAAAACTGATGAATCGGTTTCAACAATGTTTTCATACAATTTGAGCCAATTATGGACGGACTAGCAGAAATTTTTACTAATGTTTGGGAGCAAGGCTTCCTAGGCATTGGCATCACAGAAATAATTGTTTCTTTGGTAATTTTCCTAGCCGGAGCAATTGGAAGAGCATTTTTTGTTGGCAGAGTATTAAAATGGCTAGAAAATCTAACTGCGAATACAGATTCAGAGGTCGATGATGTTCTTTTAGAGTCATTAAAGAAGCCATTGGGCTATATTCCGATTACTGTTGCTCTTTATTTTATAACTCTTTATTTACCCTTATCAGGTGTTGCTGATACGTTTGCAACTAATCTAGTTAAAGCTATGATCGCTTTCACTATTTTCAGCGCCTTAGCTAATAGCATTGCTCCAATTTTTCAAATCTTTACTTCCAGCGCCGTTTTAACAAAATCAATGACAATGTGGCTTGAAAGAGCTGCAAGAATAATTATTTGGATAATTGGCCTAGGAATTATTTTAGATATTTTCGGCATACAAATAGGCCCGCTCGTTGCAGGTCTTGGATTGTTTTCGGTAGCTGTTGCACTTGGAGCACAAGACTTATTTAAAAACTTAATCTCTGGGCTTTTAATTATTGGTGAAAACAGATTCCAACCAGGTGATAGAATTGAAGTTCCGGGATCGCTTCATGGGATAGTGGAAGATATAGGCTTTCGCTCAACCTTAGTAAGAATGTTTGATACAGCGCCAATGCTTGTGCCTAACAAGGATCTTTCAGATGTAAAAGTTATTAATCATGGCAACATGGAGTATAGAAGAATTAGCTGGACAATAAATCTAATTTATTCGACCACCCAAGAACAACTTGCAAAAATTTGTAGTGAAATCTCAACTTTTATTAATACTTCCGATGAGTTTGCAATTAATCCAGGTCAAGAATCATTTGCAAGAACCGAAGAGCTAGCTGCGAGCTCGATTGACTTGAGAGTTTTATGTTACACAGACCCTGTTGGGCTAACTGATTTTTCTAAAATTAAACAAAATCTCATTTTTGAAATTATAAAAATAGTACGAAGTAATGGTTCTGAATTTGCTTATCCATCTACTTCGGTTTATGTTGAAAATACTGACCCAATTGACATATCTGACTATTCCACAGACGGATTAAAATCAAAAGATATTTCCCATACCTCGGCCCCTGACAAGGGTGATGATTAGTTAGAATTCCTTGAGGAGGCCCTCAATTCTAGTTCTTTAAAAAGTCCTGGGTGTTCCTCTGAAAGCTCCACTAGATCAGCCTTAGTTAATTCAAGTAGTTTCGTATCATCTGCTGCAGTGATGGTTGCATTTCGAGGCGCATTGCCCAACAAGCCCATTTCTCCAAAAAAATCTCCTGACACTAAATAAACTGGATTATCAATCTCAACTTTAACCTTGCCATATTCAATTATAAACATCGATTCAGCTTCATCACCTTTTGAAAATATTGTTTCATGCTCAGCTAATAGAACTACTTGCAATTTTTCATTAATTTTTCCCACAGCTCCAATTGGAAGTTCTTGAAATAACGGAACAGAAGCAATAGCTTCAAAGCTGACTAAAAAATTCTTCTTTTGTATCTCCTCATAATAAGCAGAAGCTAAGATCGCTGCCGGTAATGCAAACATACCAATGCCAACAAGCATTGTAAAACTCGCAAGCAACTTGCCTAAATCTGTCATAGGTACTACATCCCCATAGCCAACAGTAGTTAGAGTTGCTATGCCCCACCACATCGTTGAGGGAATGCTACCAAAAACTTCAGGTTGAACGGAAGATTCAAGAAAGTAGATAAATGTTGAAACAACCAATAATATTGAAATAACCATTATCTGCGAACCAAGCAAGGCATTTCTTTGCTTGATAATTGTATTTATAAGAGTATTTGTCGGTAATAAAAATCTTGATCGACTAAAAATATCAAATAATCTAAATAATCTTAGGATTCTTAAATCATAAACAGAGAAAAATAGTTGATTAATGAGCACGAGGGCATCGATTGAAATTAAAAAAGAGAGTTTTTTTTCATTGCCCATTCGTAATAAAAATTCTAACGTAAAAATAACCATTGACATCCAGTAAAGTATTTTGATGGAAGGAATAGTTAAAACTAGATAACCTGAACTAGATACAATTTGATGCAAAATATTCAGAGCGATGACTAACCCAAAAAAATTATTTGTCATTTCTAACAATCTTTTCATTTCATCATTATAACTTGAGAAGCAGAGATAAAAAATTCTTCTCTAAAAGTATAAATAATCATTACATTTTGCTTTTTTTTGTTAGGATGTTCTTTGATATTTAAGATATTGGGTGCAAGATTTTAACATGGCTGATCAAACGATTCTTACGATAACTATAGCTGTTTTGATAGGTTTTCTTATTTGGGGAAAGTGGCGATATGACGCTGTTACTCTCATTTCTCTAGCAGCGCTAGTTTTATTTGGAGTTGTGCCAGCTGAAAATGCATTTTTAGGTTTTGGTCATCCTGCAGTCATAACAGTCGCATTAGTATTATTAATAAGCAGAGGTTTGCAAGAAGCGGGCATGGTCAGTTTAGCTGGTAATTTTATTTCTCGACTTACCCTGAGTGAAAATCAATATCTTATTTTAATTATGGTGGTTGCAGCCTTTTTATCATCATTTATGAATAACATCGGTGCAATGGCTTTATTGCTGCCTATTACTCTCTCATTATGTCAAAAGATGAATTGGAATCCTTCTAAATTCCTTATGCCACTTGCATTTGCAAGCATACTTGGGGGAATGAATACTGTAATTGGAACGCCTCCTAATATTATCATTGCCCAATATCGTCAGGATTATACAGGGGTGGCCTTCAATTTTTTTGATTACTCTTTTGTGGGTCTTGCAGTAAGTGTTATTGGTGTTTTATTTATTTCGTTTATTGGATTTAAGTTTGTAAGAATTCGGGATAACTCTAATGATTCAACTCGTTTAATAGATTTAAAAAATTATTTATTTGAGGTGACCGTAAAAGAAGATAGCAAGGCCATTGGCATGAGGCTATCGGAAATTAAAAAGATTTCTGGCCCTGAAACAGAGGTACTTGGAATAGTTAATGAAAATGGGGGAGTATCAAGAGTTTCAATGGGGAAAAAAATTCAATCTGGACAAATTCTTGTTATAAAAACATCTCCGGATGATATTTCTTCAATTCAAGAAGCTCTTGGATTCGAAATAGCAGATGATTTGGTAACAGTTAAGGAATCAGATCTAGCAGAAATTGAAGTAATGGTAACTGCTGGCTCAAGACTTATTGGAAGAAAGCATGAATTCCTGAAAAGGCTTGCCTCTGAGGATCTTGCTTTGCTTGGGTTATGGAGACAAGGTGCAAAATTTAGAACAAGACTTGCCAGAGAATCTTTTAAAGTTGGAGATGTTTTATTGTTAGGAGTCAGGACTATTGATGATGAGGGAGTAAGGGAACGAATCAAACATTTAGGATTAATGCCATTAATGGAAAGAGATCTACAAACTATTCCCAGCCGAAGTCGCTTGCTCAAAAGTTTATTCTTTTTTGCTGCAGCTATTGGGCTGACTGCGTTTAATGTAATGGATATAGTGGTTGCATTCTTGTTATGTGTAATAGCCTTTATCTCAATAAAAGTTCTTAATGGAAATCTCTACAGAAACATAGAATGGCCTGTTGTTGTGATGTTAGCAGCTATGATTCCTGTGGGGCAAGCTCTAGAAACATCTGGGATTTCATTAAATATAGCCAATTTCATTTCCACAACTACCGATGGCATGGCTCTTCCGTGGCTAATATTAATGATTTTAGTAATTACAATGTTTGTATCAGATATTGTAAATAACGCTGCAACGGCAGTAATAATGGCTCCTATTGCAGCGAATCTTGCCTTGCAGGTTGGTCAACCAGTAGAACCATTTTTAATGGCGGTGGCAGTTGGGGCGAGCTGTGCATTCTTGTCACCTATTGGACACCAATGTAATACCTTGGTGATGGCACCTGGTAACTATAAATTTGGAGATTACTGGCGTCTTGGCTTACCGCTTGAATGTGTCATAGTTGCCATCTCAATCCCAATGATATTGTTTGTTTGGACTTGAATAAATATTTAGGCAAGATCAACAATTAGTTTACTCAGTTCATCAGGCTGTTCAAAGAATAAAAAATGTCCTGCTTCATTAATAGTAAAGGTTTTGGAAGGAACTTCATCTGAAAACTTCTCTACAGCTTTTAAATCAACTAATCTATCTTTACTTCCCATGATGATTGAAATTGGGATATCCAAATTTTTAATTTTATTTAAATCAAGCTTGTAATTGTTACATGCTTCTAAATCATTCAACATAACTGGATCATCTTCCTCAGAAAAAGCATTTTTTATGCCGAGCAGTCTTTTGTAAAGTCCATATTTAATAATAAAATCTGCTGCATCGCCATTGCTCACTTTTGCTTTTGCAAGAAGAGGCTCAGCGACTCTTGTAGGATAAATGCTGTTTACTAAAATTATTGATTGCACTGGTAAATTTTTTTTGATTGCCATATCAAGAGCTATCAGTCCGCCCATGCTATGACCGCACAAAGATAAGTTGTTGAGCGGGTAATCTTCTAAACAATTGATTAAAAAATTACTGTAGACTTCAATATCATTGCTTGATGAACCCTTTGAATCTCCATGACCTGGTAAGTCAACAATTAGGGGTTTGTTAAAATCTGATTCAGGAAGTTTTAAAGATCTGACTAATCTGTGATCCATGCCTGCACCTGCAATGAAAAGAATAGACTTTTTTGCTTTATTAATTGATTCAAAATTTCTGAAATATGTTTCTGAATTCTTCATTTTTCTGCTTAAAAAAAGTGGTAGACCCGAATGGACTCGAACCATCGACCTTCGCAATGTCAATGCGACGCTCTAACCAAAACTGAGCTACGGGTCTAAAATCTCAGCACATTATACAGCTTGATAAATAATAAGATAAGAACTTAATCTTGTGTATTAAGATCTTGATAATTTGTAAAAAGAATTTGGTATCAGCTGCTAAGAGTTATATATATCAAAAAAATTTAATTTCAGATTTAGAAATTCAGCGTATTTACGAAAATATTGAATTGCAAAAATTCTTGCTGGAAATACTGAATAATCTCCATGCTCAATGCCCATGATATAATTTATATTAATTGACGTCTTTGATGCAACTTCAGATTTAGTCAGTGAGAGTAATTTTCTCCTTTTTTTGAAAACCTTACCTATTTTGCATGTATGCGCTGATTTCAAACAGGTCTTATTTGTGGAGGGAGCTAACTGCATCTTTTTTAACATTTTTATTAATTTAAACGAACCTATAAGTATACATAAAAATGATAAATTGTCATTTATGTGGTTAAACAAATTTAAAAGTAGTAAAAGCTAGTCTTGAATTCAATCTATTGAGATAGATCGTTGAGTTAAAAAATCCTTGGTTTCCTGAAGAATAGTTTGAGTATTTGGAGAATTGTCTTTTTCTAACAACTTCTCTAAATCCGCCATCACTTTGCTCATTGAGCCCCATGGACCATCTTCATTTAGACGTTGAGTTATTAAAGATTGGTATCGATTCATCATATCCTCGGGTGCTTCCTGCGGATAAAACTGACAAATTAATCTTTCAGCAAATAACCTATGGCGCTCGTCAGATATATTGCGACAAATTTTGATTCTTTCTTGAGCTGAATCGATTCGATGGAAGTCAGCCATTAAATCCTTATCTGCTTTTGAAGGAAAGCCACCTGAATAAATCATTTGCTCAATGTATTCATACTCATTATTCCAATTATTAATTTTGTCTGCCATAGCCTGACTAACTAGAGACTGAAACTCAATATTTTCTCTAACCTGCCTTGCTCTTTCTTCTAAAACTGCAAAATCTATATCGAATACTCCTTTATCGTTAATCATTGCACTGGGGCATATGGGAATGGTTTTATTTATTCCATATTTTTTAAAGGGGCCTGTTTTACCAGGCTTTTGAACCATTGAATATATCTCTTGGGTATCAAGATCAAAAATCTCCTCAGGCTCAAAGCTTAAATCAAAAAACATCAAATCATTTGGAGCCTTACTGCCACATGGAACAACAGGATATTTGAAAACCTCGCGTTTAAAGACCTCTCCAAGACCCAAAAAACCCTGCTTCTGAACAGCGTCTTGCACACCTATTTTTGAAGAAATACTAAGAAAGAAATCTATGAGTTCAGGTTTTTTTTTATTAATAATTTTTAAAAGAGAGAGCATTAATTTGCAATCAGCGATAGCATCATGAGCATCCCCAATTTCAATACCATTGGCTTCGGCTAAATCTGCTTGCTTTAAACTAATTGCAGGGCCATCTTCATGAAGAGGTATCTCTAATAAATTTGGTGAGAAAGCTACGATATTGTGCATCATTAACAAAAGATCAAGCCTTCCATTGCCATTGGTGTTGGTGAGATATGATTCAAACAAATTCCAATAAAATTGTCTTCGAACTAGTTCTTCGTCATAAGCCATACCATTGAAAGTTATAAAAACTGCTGGCTCATCTATTGTCCACTGTCTCCATTGACGATTAAGATCTCGCATCATTTCATAATGAGACACATTAGAATTAAAAAGATGTGTTTTCTTATTTGTTACCATAGCCATTGGATGGGGTATTGCCCATGGCAAAGGAGCACATCCAAGGTTTTGCTCATCTTGAATTGCTAGTTTGCGATTAGCTTGAATTGATCCGCACTGAAGTATCTGAGCAAAATCTTTTATAAGACCCGTTGTTTCAGTATCGTAAAAAATTAGGTTATTGAACAACTATCTACTAAGATCTACTAACGTTAGATGATTCTACTTTTGATTTGTCATATTCAGAATACTTTCCTAACTCATATCTGGCTACAGATCTTCTATGTACCTCATCTGGTCCATCAGCAAGTCTTAAAGTTCTCATTCCTGCATACATTCTTGCCAAAGGAAAAACTTGAGATACTCCAGCCCCACCATGCATTTGGATAGCTCGATCAATGACATCGCAGACAATGTTAGGAACGATAACTTTAATTTGTGCAATCTCGCTCGCAGCAACTTTATTTCCAACTGTATCCATCATATGTGCAGCTTGAAGTGTTAAAAGCCTTGCCATATTGAGCTCGATCCTTGAATTGGCAATGATATCCATGTTCCCACCAAGCTGTGATAAAGGTTTGCCAAAAGCTACTCTGTTTTGAGATCTCTCACACATCAT
>MDTG01246734.1_pt1 | contig 11969 bp, 14 predicted proteins | sample 811421 | NCBI WGS metagenome assembly MDTG01 (sample SAMN05326645, study PRJNA326480) | marine metagenome | isolation source: seawater | place: Pacific Ocean: South East | collected 2011 | reverse complement strand
GTTTGTAGATTCGGTTTTTGTGTTGGAAAAAAATCCTCTAATGAAAAAATCACATATTCATCATCAATAGTTTTAAAATAGTTGTAAAGATATTTTGTCCATTTTTTAGCACCACCTTCTTGTTTATCTGCCAAAGACACAAATGTGAAATTTTTTGGTAGTTCAAAATCTGGGCGTGTAAACCCAAGGATAACTACTTCTTGTTCGGAACCCCAAAACTTTTCAAATAAATAAAAATAAATTTTTAATATCCACAAGTTTTGATCACATATTGGAATAAAAATAGTTGGGATTTTAGTAGTAGTGCTCATATTATCCACTTTTTTCTAATAATATGCCTTCATCACAAAAGTATAAATAATCTATATCTGTTTTTAAAAAGCATTTAATAGCATCTTCAGGCGTTTCAACAATTGGTTCCCTATCATTAAAGCTAGTATTTAACAAAATTGGCACTTCTGTCATCTGTTTCCATTGCTTAAGAAAACCGTGGAACCACTTATTATCAGTTTCTCTAACCGTTTGCAAGCGACCTGAGCCATCATGATGTACAACAGCTGGAACCTTATCAACTACTTCAGGCTTAAATTTAATCACGAACCCCATGTAAGGACTCTCAATGTCTCTAACGAACCAATTAGTTACATCTTCTCTTAAAATAGCTGGGGCAAATGGTCTGTACCATTGGCGATGTTTAACTTTTTCATTTATAAGATCTTTCATTAGTGGAGATCTTGGATCAGCCAAAATACTTCTATTGCCGAGGGCTCTACGGCCAGATTCTGAGCCACCTGAAAATACAGAAACAATTTTTTGATCATTTAATTTAATTAAAACACCTGTATCATCAATATCGTGTGCTGTTACTTTGTCACTAAAGTTTTCTATAGCTGATAAAATTGTTTGGCGGTCGTATAATTCTCCTAGATATGGAGATGCGTTCTTATCCCACGTTACTCTAGGATTATCCAATTCTTGATGCCACACCCATTGAGCAGAACCTATTGCTAAGCCAGCATCATATGGGACTGGGCACATGTAAATATCTTCGTATATATCTTTAAACCAATCAAACATTTTACCTGACATAACTGAATTTAACACCACGCCACCTGCTAAACAAAGATTTTTTGATGGATATTGTTTAGCATATTTTAATATAATTGAGCGTACAATATCTTCAGTTACTTTTTGCATTGCAGCAGCAATATTAAACCTTTGTTCTTCAGATTCGCTGGCTAATTTTTGAAGTCTAGCAAAATCAAAATTTGTGTGTTGTATGTTTCCCCCATACGTTTTAAAATATTCATAATGCTCAGATGGATCCCCCATCACTGCCATAGCCATTACGGAGCCTGCTTGATTTCCTTTTGGATATCCCCCCGACAATCCAAATATATTTGTTGTGCAGAGTTGCCACATAACACCAAGATTTAATTTTTCTATGGGGATAATCATTATTGGTTTAATCTTATTACCCTCACCTTTCCAAATAGTAAAGGTGGTGATTACAACATTGCCATTTTTATCATAATCCCTACCACCACCATCGATGGTTACGATAAGCGCTTCATCAAAATTACTAGAAAAAAATGCATTTGCCGCGTGAGATTCATGATGTCCTGGCTCATAAAAAACGCCCGAATTTTGCTTTAAAACACTTTGCATTTTATTATAAGTTTCAGGATACCTACTTCTAATACCGCCATTCCAGTTATCAACACAGTGTGTAAAATGTTTAATTTCATTATAATCACTGTATGTATCAAACAGAAACTCTAGTGAGTCACCTAATGGCTCCTTGACTCTCAGATATCTTTCAAGTTCTGCATGAATAGTTGGTACACCATTATCAAGTATTGTAAAAGAGCAATCGTGCCCAGAGCAAAGTCCTGCTATTTTCATTTTAAATAACCTCCATTATTTCTTCAATAGAAAAATTTTCAACTTCATTAGACGCAGGCCCTTCCTCAAGAATTTTTTCATGTAAGTTTTCCCCTGGTTGCAGCCCAATATGTTTAACGCTCAATGTTTTATTTTTTGGTAAATACTTTTTAGCCATCGCTTGTAAAAGATCTCCCATTTTCATAGATTTCATTTCAGGAACCCAAGGTGCACAGCTATCTGCTTCTTGTAGACAATAAAAAATAAGTTCTACAGCTTGATTGCGGGTCCAAAAAAACCTTGTAGCATCTGCATCTGTAATAATAATTTGCTTTCCTTCAAGCAAAAGTTCTTTCCATTTACATAACACAGAGCCAGTTGAATACAAGACATTTCCATATCTTACAATTCTATATTTTGTATCGGGCTTTAATCTTTCATATTGAAGAAACAAGCGTTCCATTAGTAGTTTGGTGGCTCCATAAACACCGCTTACTTGTGCAGCTTTATCGGTACTAATTCCAATTACAAAGTCTAATTCGTTTGTTAGCGATTCTTCTAATATATTTAAGCTCCCAATAACATTTGTCTTGGTACATTCACGTGTAAAGGTTTCCGCTAAGCCAACATGTTTTGATGCTGCTAAATGAAACACTGCGTTTACGCCCCGCATTGCTTGCTTAACTTCAAATGCATCACACACATCACCAGTATAAATTTCTATACTTGGGTGTTTTTGCTTTAAAGTAATTAACTTTCCTTCATTTCTACAAAATGCACGAACTCTACCTCCAAGGTCTAAAATCTTTGCAGCCAAATGTTCTCCCAAGAATCCACTGGCGCCTGTGATAAGGTAAAGCTTATTTTTTTCTATAGTCATTATAATTTCTCCAGTCGTTCATATTTTTTCAAAGAACGAATATGTCTTTCATACTTCAATTGTAAATCTCTTTTATCTTTATGTTCATTTAATTCATTTAGATCATTCCAAATGTACAATATATCATTGATAAAATGAGCTTTTTCTCCGCTCATTTCTAAAAGCGGGAACATTAAACCCAAATCACCTGCGGCCTTAAAGTAACTGCCATCATCAATTATTATATCATCTTTATTAATTTTTTGCAACAATCCCATTTTATAACTTCGTAAGTGTGAAGTGCACCATTTATAATCTCTGTACAAGTTATTTTCAATAACTTCAGGTGGAACAGGGCTTGAAAACTTTCCTACTTGTTTGTCAGACAAGTTAATGTAACTACCGTATGTCATCCAGCAATCAAATTTATTATAATGCTCATTTAAAATTGAAAGAGTATTTTTGCTATAAAAGAAATCATCTCCATCTAATATAACTACAATAGTATTTTTATCTAAATCATTATTATGAATTGTGGCTGCTTCATATGCATTACCTAATGGTCCTAAATTTTTAGTATTTTTGACTATAGTAAATCTGTCATCATTGCCTGCTAATTTATTACATATTTCGTACGAATTATCATTCGAGGCGTCATCTGCTATCACGCAAGTAAAATTGTTATAGTCTTGTAGCATTACACTTTTAATGCTTTTACCAACCCACTTAGAAGCATTATAAAAAGGCACAACAACTACAAACTTGTTATTCATTTATAAACTCCATAATTTTTTCAATTGTTTTTTCTTTATTTGTTTTCATATAATCAACCAACTCATTTCCTTGCAGTGATATCCATTTTTCATGGCATGCCCCTACATTATTATTTGTTATTGTACTTACATTAAGCATACGTGCCTCAACAACAACTCTAGATAACGTTTCAGGTGTTTTTGGTAAAAACATAAATTTTTTATTTTTACTTAATTGAGTCAAAAAATCAACATAAACATTTGATGATATTAGTTCATATTCTATATTTTTTTTCTGGCAATAATAAACACAATCTTTTGTATTTTTGTGCCAAGTGGATGAATTTAAAATTGATATTTTATCTTTTTTAATTTTACTATCAGCAGCAAGTTTTGAAATAACATCTAAAGATTTATCAGACCATAAATTACCAGAAACATTATAAACATTATTAATATTTAAATTTTTTTGAATTATGTTTTTGTGAAACGAACTTTGACAAAATACAGATTTTGCTTTTTTATAAAATTCTTTGTGAATTACATGGTGTTCGGGGGCTTTAAAATTTTCATAGGCCGCTGGGTTTCTGTTTTTAAGATATTTGTGATCGTGTTCATAAATAATATACTTGCAATTATATGTTATGTGTTCAAGCACATCATGTCTTAAATTTACAAAATTAGAAATTATAATAAAAGGATCCTTTTTGCAATCATAAATTGTAACAGCGTGAGATCTTTTTTTATTTATAGTATATTTTTTTTTAGCTAATTGAGCGCACATTTCAGCATCATTTAATTCTCCACCACCTAATATATCAGTGTCTAACAAATCAGCAATATACAATATACTATTCATTTATAATAAATTCATCAGAAAGTTCGTTTAACCATTCATCAACATCTTCTATTGGGCATGCACTGGGATTGTTATCTTTCCAATTCGACCATGCTTCATCAAAAATTTGCACAAACTCTGCATGCATTTTTTCAGAAGCAAACCTTTCGTTAATTCCGTCTACTAAAATTCTGTTCTCATAGTTTTCATAAACCTCTCTCATCATTTTTTTAGCAGAATGTTCTCGTGGTACAGCCCACATACTATCGGCTGTAATTACGCCTTGCCACGCTGACTCTTCTGGAATCTGTCTCAGGTCAAACGATATGGGGTAATATTTATTTTTACCATTTTCATCAACAAGAAAATCAAGCTGACCAGACCAAGCGGTTGCTATTACAGGGAGGCCGCTATATGCTGCTTCGAACATAGTAAGACCAAACCCTTCGCCGTGTGTTGTGGTTATAAAAGAGTGAATTTTTTCATGTTTATAAAGAGCGTGCATTTCTTTATCGGTCATGTCACCATGTAATAAGTAAATTTTACACTTTTTATCACCATAAGACTCAACTATTTCTTTTATTCTAGCTTCTGCCACTCTTCTATCTAATAAACAGTTTTTTGATACATTGGTTTTTACAACAAGTCCGACATCTTTATCTTCTTTAAATTCTTCAATAAACCATTTGATTGTAGAATGAATGTTTTTTCTTGCTGACCATTGATTAGTACAAATAAAATTAAAGCTAGTCTCTAAATCTAATTCTATATTTGGTAATTCATCAAAGCTTTTAACTGGGTAATTAATATATTTTATTACGCCTGAGTTTGCCTTGTGTATAAATTCTTGCCCTTGAACACCATTAGTTTGTCTAGCTGCTCTGTATTCACTGTTTTCCATCACACGTTGGGAGTGTGAAGAAATAGTCATTACACGATCCATACAATTAATTTTTTCAATCCACTCAGGGGCCATCTTAGTAGTTTCAATGCCTGCTGTATATCCTACATTAATAGGCGCCATTGGCTCAAATTCCACAGGAATAGTTACTTGTAAGGACATATCAAATTGACCACCTTGTTGAACATATGCAATCGTTGCCTCTATTCTTTCATCAATCCATTTTCTTTCTTCATCATATTCACGAGACCAAGAAGTTACACCCCACGTTATAGGCATTATGTATATGTCATATAAATCTTCTCTAGTTCTTAATGAACGCAAAGCATATCTTGCTTGCTCTCCGTATCCTGACTGTGTTAGTAAAGGACCTTTTAAAATTACTTTTCTTTTATTGCTCATTTAATCTCCGTTAATTGCCAACGCTTATAGTCGGTTCTTTTTTCCCAAGAACCATACTTTTCTATTGTCTGATCTATTTTGTCTACCCAGGCTTGCTCGTAATCTTCAAAATTATAGTTGGTTCTTACATGTTCAATTCCAGATTTGGACATGCTTTCATACTGTTTTTTACTACATTTTAAAGCCTTAGTTAGTGTCTTACTAAAATCATCTTGACTAATTCTGTCTTCATAAATAAAAGGAACCTGTAATGAACCAATAACAGATTTGCTGGCTGGCTGGATACCCCAACCAAACCATTGTTTGCCATTTGTTACTTGTTCTTGTAAGCCGCCTGTCATATTTACGATGATTGGCGTTCCACAAGAGAGAGATTCAAGTGTAGCTAAACCAAAGCCTTCAGCATCTGAAATATTGATAGTATAATCGGCTGCGTTATAAAATAGCGCTAATTGCTCAGGGCTCACTTTGTTGGACGAAATTAATACTTGACCTTTATCCACCCCTAATGACTCAATAATATATGGTAAATCTTGACCATGTTGGTCACGAGGATCAGTGTGCATCAATAATGTAGCCGCGTCGTGCCCCACTTCATCAAGCCACTCTTTAAACCACCAAATTAATGTACCAGACTGTTTTCTTCTAGCATTTCTATTATTCCAAAAAAAGATTTTTTTATTTGGATTTATACACTCTTCTCTTGACGAATTCAATATTTGTGAGCGCAAATCAATAACTTTTTGTTTATTTTCAGATTTTTTTAAATTTTTAAATATTTCACCATTTACTGCATGAGGCAAATAACATGAAGAAGTATCTGGTGCCACCTCCTGTAGTATCTTGTGAGTAACTTTTGAAATACACACAACTTCATCGGTTGATTCGTAATATGCTTTGTTGAACCGCGGTGCAGGAAAATTGTCCCACACATGATAGTAAACCATTGGTACATTAGGGCGGACTTCATTTTCAATCTCCCACAGCCACGTATAAAATCTTGGATCTGTCATAAACCAAAGCAAATCGGGCTTTTCTTTTGCAAGAACTGAACGTACTATAGCATCACTACCGTAGCCATCAACTGGGTGAATTACCCAATCGTCTGCCCATGGTTCAACCTTTACAGGATCATAATTATGGTGTCTCATAGCGCCACCAAGGCAAATAAACTGATATCTACCAGTTTTTAAAAGTGCCTCAATCATGTATTTTGTTTGAGTACCTACTCCCGAGGGAGAAAGCGGGTGGTCCGATAAGACCAAAATTTTCTTTTTTGTCATTAAATCCTCACGAACAATGTTCGGTATTATAAAATTTGCAGCCGTAACCAGATGTACAAGATAAACGATTCTTAATTACACGCTCGTTTTTAATATTGTACAATGCTGTGTTTAAAAGTTTAAGAGCATTTTCAGTTTTTTTTGGTCCACTTGTAACTCTAAAAAATTCAACGTGGTTTTTCTTAGCTGTACGCTTAAGTAGTGCAAAATGTGTTTCAACATCTTTTGGTTCAACATTCATTTTTTGACAAAAGAAATGTTTATATAGTGTAAGTTGATATGTCACCATTTTATCGCTCTTCTTTTTAGAATCCCAGCCCCACGAACATGTTTTCCAGTCAAAAATGTGCACTTTACCATCAGGTGTAGCAACCACAGCGTCTATGTAACCCTTAAATTGATATTCCTCTTCAGCAATTGGTTCGTACAGTGGCATCTCAACGGCTAAAACTTCATATTCATCAAAATAGTCATTTAGAGCATCATCTATTTCGGGTATAATTTTGTGTCCTTGAGCCATCATTTGGTTAACTATTTTATCGTCAACTGGATCATCTAACTCAGAAATATTCTTTTTTAACTCTTCCGTAAAAAAATTTTCATTCAATTCTTCATTAAGAAGTTTTTTCTCGCAAACTGAGTGGATAGCTGAACCAAAAGCTGTGTATTGGTTACCCGTGAACCCATCAATACCATCGACGCGTGTTAGTTTATGATAATGTGCGCAAAACTTCCAATCTTTTAACTCAGAATAAGAAATATGTGGCATTTTTCCTCCAGATTATATATTATAACCTGTTATTCACTATACGTCAAGATTTTCTTCAGAATAAAGCTCAAATATTTTTTTATAAAGTTGCGGACTTACTTTTTTCATATAGTTGTGACCATCGGGATTTAGGAAAAATTCAGTAAATCCTGTAGCATAATACTCTCTAAGCGATGTTGGAGCATATGTTGTTAAAAATACGCCAGCAGCATATCCTTGAAGTTTGTCGTACCCAACTTGTTTTAACAAATAATCATCAAATTCTTCATCATATTCTGTATTACTGAAAAATGCTCTGGGTGCTTTATGGCCGTGTTGCCACAATATGTCATGTAAAACAAATCGTTTTCTTAAAAATTCTTCTTTTACTTTTCCATCACCATAAATGTGATACCCGTGGGGCGCTTCTGTTGAATGTGCCATTTCATGTACAATGTCTTCAATCATATCAAAGTTGTCCTGTTGATCATTTGTAACATGGACCATGCCATCTTTATAAAAGGCGTTAAAATGATTTTCTTCAAATTCCTCAAAATGACCGACAATAATCATTTCTACATCAGAACGTAAATGTTGCGGTACTGTCGATTCAACTTTTGATATTACTGTTTCGATATCTACTTCATCATTCAATAGTTGATCTTTTATATAAACATGCAGACCATCTGCTGTATAAAAATCAGTCACTTTTTTGTTGTTGTGGTTCTGCTTGAATACTTCTAAGTGCATCATCTAATCCTACTTCATAGCCTCTAATATAATTTTCTTCTGCAAACGAAAATGCAAACTCTGGAAATTCTAATGCTAACACATCTGCTATCATTTGCACTGTTACTTCTTCTTTATCTAACTTTGTTCCTGTATAATTGATTAAAAAATCTTTAAGCTCTGATTCGCCTTCTTCTGCGGTCATTGCTAAAATTGGATTTGTGACAGCCTCAGATTCAGTAATAACTTTTTTTTCGCTCATTTGTTTACTCCTATGATTATTATAAATTAAAAATAAACTTTTGTCTACTATAATACTTTTGAAGCGAGAGTTGCTAATTCAGATCTTTCGCCTTTTTTAAATGTCATGTGACCAGAAATATTGTATTCTTTAAAATTTTCAACTGCATGTGCTAAACCATTTGATGTTTCATTAACATAAACATTGTCAATTTGTTCTACATCTCCAGTCAAAATTATTTTTGTTCCTTCGCCAATACGTGTAATTATAGTTTTAATTTCGTGTTTTGTTAAATTTTGTGCCTCGTCGATCACAATAAATGCATTTGAAATAGAACGGCCACGAATATAAGTCAAGGCTTCAATTTCAATTTTACCTTTATCAATGTACATTTCTAGTGATGTTCTATCACCCATCAAAAATTTAAGATTGTCTTGAATAGGCATCAACCATGGAAGCATTTTTTCTTCCATTGTTCCTGGTAAGAAACCAATATCTTTTCCTAGTGGTTGCACAGGGCGCGAAACAATAAGCCGCGAGTAATGGTTCTCATCTGAACGCAGTCCAATAGTTTGCTGTAACCCTGCTGCAATTGCCAACAGTGTCTTACCAGAACCAGCACGACCAACAAGCGACACAATTTTAATGTTTGGGTCCATAAGCATATCAATTGCAAAGGCCTGTTCTTTATTTCTTGCTTCAATTTTCCAATCAGGTATGTTTTTGTGAACTATTTTTTTCAAAGGCTCTTGCGGTGATTTAAACTTAGCTAATGCTGATTTCTTCTCGTTAGCATTGGACACCATCATAACATACTGATTAGGATTGAGATTTTCTCCCATTTCTTCGGTAAAATTATATGGATATATGTCTTCGCCTGCATAAAACCTATCAATAACTTCATCATCTATGTTGACAACCACAAAACCATTATATAGCTCTTCAGATGACATCACTGCTTTTTCAGAAATATAATCTTCTGCTGCGATTCCTATAGAATCACAAATTACTCTCATATTAATGTCACGCGACACAACAATTGTTTTTCTGGTGCCCTGAATTGCTTGTATACTTTTTGCTGTTGCAATTATAATATGGTCTGGGTGTCTTAAATCTAAATCTGGCGGGAATATCACCTCTTTAAGATCTGTAAATGATACAACTTTAAGGATTCCTTTACCTTTGTCGATTCTCAAACCTTTTTCAAGTGACCCTTTATTTCTAAATTCGTCAAGAGTTCTAATAATTTTTCTAGCATTAGAGCCAACAGAATCTTGACGTTTTTTATGACCGTCGATTTCTTCTAATACTTTTAACGGTAAGAAGATATCATGATTATCAAACTTAAATAAAACATCAGCGTCAGTCAAACAAACACTAGTATCTAACACATAATTTTTTTTAGCCATGTATACTCACTGCTGTACCTGTAAGTAGTTATTGTTTACTAATAATATCATCTTCAAACACAAATGTATCAACATCTTTTGGAAATTTATAGGGTATTCTAAATTTTTTTCTCAGCATTTCTACTTCTTTTTTGTAAATAAGCTTTGCATCCCAGCCAATGTACGCAGGCCAATCTACTCTATGGCCTTTTTGTTCTTTAATGACATGTTTTTTCAGTAACTTTACGTGAACATTAGGAATCGCCTTACCTGCACGTGCTTTTACTAAAACTATATCACCAACTTTATATTTTGTTTTTTTCATTTATAAATGGAGCCGCCTATCAGATTTGAACTGATGACCTACGGTTTACAAAACCGTTGCTCTGCCAACTGAGCTAAGGCGGCGTTAATTTTTCTGTAGCACTTTCGAGACTATTAGAAATATCAAAAATTGATTGTCCGTGAGGAATTAAGGAGGACAAAAACCAAAGATATACCATCATACCTATTAATACTGACATTAAAGCCTGTAACACTAAATCGCCTACATCCATATAATAGATAGGCTGGAGGGGTAGGATTCGAACCTACAAGGTGAGCTTTATTCGCTTTTTCACCGCCCGAGAAACAGTCAGGTGCGTCTGCCAATTCCGCCACCCCCCAAGGGATCGGTTTTTTGCCATGGACTAGGATAACCGAAAACCTTTGCCTACGTGACGATCGGCAACCACGTTCTGCTTATAAAGCGAGCAGAACAGCGCATTTTATTTACAACAGCATTCACAGCTACATGGCGCAGTACAGCCACAGCATTCACATTTTTCCATATTAAAAACCTCCTGCTGTAAATAGATTAACTATGCATCAAATGATAAAGTTCCATTATCAGTTTCAACTGAAACAGTCCAGCCTGAGATTCCAAACGGGTTTACTTCTACAAAATTTGCGAATGGAATCTCAACTTGAGCAGTGAGAGTACAAAAGCCACGCTTATGATCATACTTTTCGGTTGAGTATTCAATTAAGTCAACGTCATAAAAATTTTCTGAAAGTGTTTCTGCTATGTATTCAGCAAAGCTATCTGAACCTCTCTCGTAGTCATCTAAATAATCTTCACTACGAAGGTGGTTAATAATATTGCCACTCCAACGATTTCGCGCATCTAACTTAGTTTGTGCAACTAAAGATGCAAATTCGTTAATAACGTCAGTTTCGCTCATAGCATCCTCAACTTCAGTTTCGTTATGAACAAACACATCAGTGCCTTGCTCATAAGTAAGGGTTACCATTGCATCATTTGGCAAATTTAGTGTTTGTAGTCTTTTTACAACAGACATGTTTTCTCCTTGGTTAAGATGGCTGCCCCTCTCGGACTCGAACCGAGGACCCATTGATTAACAGTCAATTGCTCTAACCAACTGAGCTAAGGGGCATCACCAAAGATAGTTTTTCCAAAGTTCGCTAATTTGATTTTTATTAACAGTTCTTAGAATATTAGCTTTGGGTCTAATTGGATTTTTTAATGGTACCATACCAGATTCTTTTATTGTACGTGAACCTTTTTTTTGATTACATTTTTTACAAGCTGCAACCAAATTTTGCCACGTATTCTTTCCGCCACGAGATTTTGGTATAACATGGTCCATAGTTAACTTGTCAGATGAAAAATAATTAGCACAATATTGACACTGATTATTATCTCTCCAAATAATGTTCTGTCTATTACATGCTACAGTGGTGAATCTGAATTTAACTATCGATTTTAATACAATCACTGCTGGTAACTCAAAAGCTTTAGACGGTGAATTGATTTTTGTATCGTAGGTTTCAACCGGTGTTGCTTTACCAATAATGCACATTACCAGTGCTTCGATTGCATCAATAACCTCAATAGGTCGGAAGGACGCGTCTAACTTTAATGCCATCATATCCATCTATTTT
>MDTG01114297.1_pt1 | contig 11969 bp, 13 predicted proteins | sample 811421 | NCBI WGS metagenome assembly MDTG01 (sample SAMN05326645, study PRJNA326480) | marine metagenome | isolation source: seawater | place: Pacific Ocean: South East | collected 2011 | reverse complement strand
TAAGTATAACATATAAGAAAGCTTGTTATAAAAATAAATAAAAATTCTTGTTACTTTTTAATAAAGAAACTATAAATATTTATATTATCTATATTTACAATGAAATTTAGTCAGGAAGAAATAAAAAAACTTTCAGCTATGGCAAATGCCGTAAGATTTTTGTCTGTAGATGCGGTAGAGAAAGCTAACTCAGGTCATCCTGGTATGCCTATGGGAATCGCGGAAGTGGCAACAATTTTATTTTCTTATCATATGAGATTTGATCCTCAAAATCCTAATTGGGAAAACAGAGATAGGTTTATATTATCAGCTGGACATGGCTCGATGTTAATCTACTCAATATTATACCTTTTAGGCTATTCTGGAATAACATTAGAAGACATAAAAAATTTCAGACAATTAGGAGCTCCAACTGCAGGACACCCAGAGTATAATGAAATACCGGGTATCGAAACTACCACTGGTCCATTAGGTCAAGGCTTAGCAAATGGTTTAGGTATGGCTATTTCAGAGGAATTAATAAAAAAAAGAATGGGCGAAGACATAATTAATCATTACACTTATGTTTTGGCCGGAGATGGTTGTATGATGGAGGGGATAAGCCATGAGTTCGCATCTTTGGCAGGTCATTTATCATTATCGAATTTAATAGTTTTATATGATGATAATAAAATTTCTATAGATGGTCCTACTTCCCTAACTATGTCTGACGATACTCTAAATAGGTATTTTGCTCTAGGATGGGATGTAAGTGAAGTAGACGGATATAATTTTGATGAAATAAATCAGGCTATTACAAATGCTAAAAAAAATAAAAAACCTTCTCTTATTGCTTGTAAGACAAAAATCGGGTACGGATCTCCATCAAAAGCAGGAACATCTGGTAGTCATGGCTCTCCTCTGGGAAAGGAGGAAGTTTTAAAAAGTAAGAGTAATTTAGATTGGAACTATGAAGCTTTTGAATTGCCACAAGCGGTAAAGGACGATTGGTTAAAATTGGGTAAAAAATCTCGCAATATAGCCCAAGATTGGGATGTAAAATATAAGCAGGAGGTACAGAAATACCTATCAAGTACATCTTTATCAGAGAAAAAGATAGAACAGGCTCGAAAAATAATAATTAATGAAGCTTTAGCGAATCAGGATAATATTGCCTCTAGAAAATCAAGTGAGCTTGTTCTTAACCAATTAATTTCTGAAAATATTAACCTTATCGGTGGATCAGCAGATCTTACAGGTTCTAATAATACTTTAGCCAGTAGTATGAGAAAAATTGAAAAAAACGATTTTTCTGGAAATTATATTCATTGGGGTGTAAGAGAACATTGTATGGCTGCAGCAATGAATGGCATTGCTCTGCATGGTTTTTTTATTCCTTATGGAGGAACATTTTTAGTCTTTAGCGATTATTGTAGGCCTGCTATTAGGTTAGCTGCATTGATGAAACAACAAGTTATATTTGTTTTTACACATGATTCTATTGGTTTAGGTGAAGATGGCCCAACGCATCAGCCTATTGAACATTTAGCATCTCTCAGATTGATTCCAAACCTTAAAGTATTTAGACCTTGTGATACCATTGAAACTGCAGAGTGTTGGGAACTAGCATTAAAAAATAGAGCTGGCCCATCCATTATTGCTCTATCTAGGCAAAACCTTCCTTTACTGAGAAATTCAAAATTTAATTTGGATATAAATTATTCCGCTCAAGGCATTTACAGCTTAATTGAATTTGAGAAAGCTGATGTTAATTTAATAGCAACTGGGTCTGAAGTGCACTTAGCATATTCAGCATCCTTAGAGCTGAAAGAACAAAATATAAAAGCAAATGTTTTTTCTGTGCCAAGTATAGAGAACATTAACTATAAAGAGAGAATATACAAAAATGTTGAGAATACCAAAAGTATATTTATTGAAGCTGGATTACAACAATCTTGGGACAATATGATGAAAAAAAATGATGTATTTATAGGACTGAAAAATTTTGGTGCTTCAGGGCCAGGCAAAGAATTATTTAATCATTTTGGTATCACTGTATCTAGAATAGTTGATGAAGCAAAAAAAATTATTAACTAAATATTTAAATAAGGAGTGAATCTATGAGAGTTGGAATAAACGGTTTTGGTAGAATAGGAAGATTAGTATTTAGAGCTATTTTAGAAAGTGCCAACGATAATTTAAATATAGTGGCTATAAATGATCTTGGTGATATAGAACAAAATTTGCATTTACTAAAGTATGACTCGGTACACGGTAAGTTGCAGGCTAAATTTTTAATTGAGGATGAAAAATTACTAGTTGAAGATCATAAAATTTCTTTTTATAAATTTAAATCTCCTAAAGATATTCCATGGAAGGAAAATAATGTGGATGTAGTTCTAGAATGTACGGGTATTTTTACCGATGCAGAGAAAGCTAATGAGCATATAGAGGCAGGAGCAAAAAAAGTATTAATATCAGCTCCTTCAAATAATGCTGACCTAACTGTTGTTTATGGAGTTAACCACAATTTAATATCAGAAAAGCACAATATAATTTCTAACGCCTCTTGTACAACTAATTGCTTAGCACCAGTAGCAAAGATTATTAATGATAATTTTAGTATAGAAGCCGGTTTCATGACCACTGTTCATTCTTTTACATCAGACCAAAAAATTTTAGACGGTTTACATAAAGATCTTAGAAGAGCTAGAACAGCAAGCATGTCAATGGTCCCAACTTCTACTGGAGCAGCAAAAGCAGTGGGGTTAGTTTTACCTGAGCTTAACGGTAAGCTTGACGGAACCGCAGTAAGAATTCCAACTCCTAACGTTTCTATGATTGACTTCACATTTAATACTATTAAAGAAGTTTCTGTTGAAAGCATTAACGGGCTAGTTAAAGAAGCTAGCAATAATATTTTTAAAAATGTAATAGAATATAATGATTCTCCTTTAGTCTCTGTTGATTTTAATCATAATGCATCGAGTTCTGTATTTGATGCCACACAGACCCAAGTTGTAGGTAATAAATTTGCACGGATACTATCGTGGTACGATAATGAGTGGGGTTTTTCTAATAGAATGATAGATGTGTGTCAAATTTTAAGCAAGTTTTTATGACAACAAGAACTTTAGATAATATAGAATTAAAAGGAAAAGTAGTTTTTCTTCGTTGTGATTTAAATGTCCCTGTAAATGTTGAAGGTAAAATTTTAGATAAAACTAAAATAATTAGACATAAAATAACAATACAAGAACTACATAGAAGTGGTGCTAAAATTATTGTGCTGTCTCATTTAGGAAGGCCTAAAGGAAAAGTGGTAAAAGAACTTTCCTTAAATTTAATAATGGAAGCTTTTGCAAATATAATGGATTTATCAGAGGTTACAGTTTTACCATTTTGTGGTGTTGATATTATTAAAAAAGTTGTAAAAAATATGAGGGATGGAGAAGTTACATTTCTTGAAAATATTAGATTTTATCCAGAAGAAGAAATTAATGATAATAGTTTTGCTAAAGGATTATCACAAATAGGAGATTTATATGTTAATGATGCTTTTTCTGTATCACATAGAAAACATGTTTCTACGTATGGAATAACAAAATTTTTACCTTCTTACATTGGACGAGCATTGCAAACTGAATTAGAGATGTTAGACAAAATAAATACAAGCTTGAGTAAACCAGTTATGGCCATGATAGGAGGATCTAAAATTTCAACTAAAATCAATTTACTCAAAAACCTATTACGTAAGTCAGACTTTTTAGTAATAGGTGGAGCTATGGCTAATACTTTTCTATTGTCTCAAGGTTATGATATTGGAAAATCTCTAGTTGAAAAAGATAATTTAGATATTGCTACTGAAATAATGAGTGAAGCAGAAGATAGTAATTGCAAAATAATTTTACCTTCTGATGTTTTAGTAGCGAAAAGTTTAGAAAGTAATGATAGTATAGAAAACGTAAGTATAAAAAATATAGGGAAAGATCAATCTATTTATGATATTGGAGAAAAAACAATTGAAAACATATCCAATACAATGGCTATTTGTAAAACATTGTTTTGGAATGGGCCGTTAGGAGTATATGAAAAAAAACCATTTGATAATTCTACTAATGTTATAGGTAGAACAGCGGCAATTCTAACTAAAGGAAAAATTCTTACATCAGTTGTAGGAGGTGGAGATACGGTAGCAGCTCTTAATAATGAAGAATTAACAGGTGGTTTTTCATACGTGTCTATTGCAGGTGGAGCATTAATTGAATGGTTAGAGGGTAAAAAGCTTCCTGGATTAGAGTTTTTAAATTAAACTTTTATAAGCGAGGTATAAATATGGTCTACACAGAAAAAGTAAAAAATATATTGAAAAATTATGAAAATACTAATGCAGGCATCAAGGCTAACCTTGGCAAAATATTAATGCATGGAAAGTTAGGTGGAACTGGTAAGTTATTAATTCTTCCTGTGGATCAAGGGCATGAACATGGTCCAGACAAATCCTTTTTAGTAAATAAAGCTGCATTTGATCCAGTATATCATTACGATTTAGCAATTGAAGCAGGTTTGAGTGCTTATGCAGCACCTTTGGGTTTTTTGGAAGCAGGAGCTGAGAGCTACGCTGGTCAAGTTCCTACAATTTTAAAAATAAATAATTCTAATAGCTTACTTAAAGACAAAAACCAATCTCTTAACGGAAGCGTTAAGGATGCATTACGTTTAGGATGTAGTGCTATAGGTTTTACAATTTATCCTGGTTCAAATTATCAGTATGATATGATAGAAGAGTTTAGAGAAATTTCTGCTGAAGCAACATCTTGTGGTTTAGCCTCAGTATTATGGTCCTATCCTAGAGGAGAAGATATTTCTAAAGAAGGAGAGACTAGTATTGATATTATTGGTTATGCGGCTCATATAGCAGCACTTTTGGGAGCACACATTATAAAAGTTAAGCCTCCCACTTCAAATGTAGAACAAGAAAGTTGTAAAGTTTTGTATGAGAAAGAAAAAATAGATATTTCAAATTTGTCCTCTCGTATTGAACATATTAAAAGATGTGCTTTTAATTCAAAAAGAATTGTAGTTTTTTCTGGCGGTAATTCCAAAGAAACTGAAGATATTTTGAAAGAAATCAAGAATATAAAAGACGGTGGAGGTAATGGTTCTATAATAGGTCGAAATACTTTTCAAAGACCTAAAGAACAAGCTTTAAAGATGCTAGAAAAAATAATCAATATTTATAAAGATTAAACTAAATATTAGTGATAAACACAAAAAATAAACCAGAAATTTATTTAATTTCACCTGATAAAATAGATGGGTTAGAGTTTTTTGATAATCTCAACAATGTACTATCCTCTGGGATGGTCAAAATTTTTCAATTAAGAATGAAAAATGTAAAGTCATCATATTTAAGCCAAGTAATAAAAATTATAGATCCTATCTGCAAAATACATAATGTTCTATTCATATTAAACGATAATGTTCAATTAGCAAAATTTCACAATTTAGATGGTGTACATGTAGGGGAAAAAGATCCTACTATAAAAGAATGTAGAAAAATATTAGGAAAAACTAAAATAGTGGGAAAAAGCTGTTATAATTCTCCTAACTTGGCTTTAAAGGCCCAAAAATGTGGAGCAGACTATATTGCTTTTGGATCGTTTTTTAAAACTACTACCAAACTAGATACTAGAAGAATTAATATAAGTGATATCTTAACATGTAAAAAAAAAATAAATATACCTATAGTGGGGATTGGAGGAATCAATCAAAAAAACTTCTTAAAAATAAAAAGAGTAAATTTAGATTACTTAGCAGTTTCATCTGCTGTTTGGAGTTTGAATAAATCACCAATAGAAGCAGTTAAAAAAATTAAAAACGTAATTGACAATTACTAGTTAAACAATATGGTACAGTTTATCTGGGGGTAAAAGATGAAAATAAATGGAAATAGCTTAAAATCTGGAATGGTGATTAACCATAAGGGACAAAGTTGGCGAGTTATATCGGCGCAATCAGTTAAACCTGGCAAGGGCGGAGCATTTGCTCAAGTTGAACTTAAAAGTATTAAAGGTAATACTAAGTTAAATGAAAGGTTTAGAGCAAATGAAGATGTGGAAAGGTTATATGTTGAAACAAAAGACTTTCAGTTTTCTTATAAGGATGATATCGGTTTTTACTTTATGGACACTTCGAATTATGAACAATTAACTATAAACCCATCTTTAGTAGATGATAATTTTAATTTGTTTTTACAAGATAACATGATAGTTAAAATAGATTTTGTCGATAATGACCCTGTAGGAATTAAATTACCGGAAAACGTTAGGGAAAAAGTAGTTGAGACTGAAGCAGTTATTAAAGGTCAAACAGTTTCCTCCTCATTTAAACCGGCTGTACTTTCTAATGGATTTAAAATAATGGTGCCCGGCCATATAGAAAAAGATACTGAAATAATAATATCATCAACTAATTTTACATACGTAGAAAAAGCAAAAAGTTAGAATGTTAAGATCCTCAAATATACAAGTAATGACAAATACTATACTAAAGGCTTCTAAGCTTATAAGAAGAGATTTTAATGAGATAGAAAAATTACAAAACTCAAAAATAGGAACTGTTTCTTTTGTTAATAATTCAATCAAAAACATTAAAGAAATAATAAGCACAGAATTAATAAAGGCTAGACCAGAGTATTTAATATTTATTAATGATGAAGAAAATGAGAATCTTGATGATAAAAAATTTCATGATAAATACGCATTTGTAATAAAACCAATCTCAGGAATACAAAACTTTGCCAAAGGGATTAGTTTTTTTTCAATATCTATATTGCTTTTAAATAATAATAAACAGGAATCAGCAGTAATTTATGATCCTATTAAAGATGAGATGTTTATTACAGAAAATGGTCAAGGTGCTTTTGTAAACAATAGTAGAATGCGAATATCAGGAAATAGAAATATTGAAAACTCAGTTATACTTTTAGAAAATGAAGAATTCTTGTATCAAAATAAAATAAAAAAGTTATTAGATAAATACTCAAAAAATATAAGAATATTAAGGTCAGTATGCTTAGATTTAGCAAACCTTGCATCAGGAAGAGTTGATTGTTATATTTGTAATAATATGCTTTTGCAATATGAACCGGGATATTTAATGGTCAAAGAGTCAGGAGGGGTCGTTATTAATAAAAGCGATATTGATAATGTAACATTCATATCGAATAGTTTTTTCTTAGACACTCTTTAAGGCATGTTAAAATATTTTAAAATTTTAATAAGAAAGTTTATTTTAATATTTTGTATTTTGTTGCTTAATATGAAAGGTATAATTAGTGAGGAAACAGAGTTTAAATCTAGGTTATTGATGAAACAGTTTCCTGATAAAAATAAAAAAGAAAGAGATTTAGAAAACAATGATTTACTTAAAAATGAAACTAAAAAAAAAGTAGGGAAAGTAAAAGAAGTTATTAAAGAAAAAAAAGAAATAAAGAATAATAAATTAAAAAAGTTAAAAAGTTTTAAACTTCAACTGCTATATAAACCTTCTCAAGTAAAACTATCAGACAAAGAAATAATAAGTATTAGAGAGCAGTTATCAAATCTTAATAAGAACAGTAAAATAGATATATTAGCTTATGCGTCTAAAGGAGTTGATAAAACTACCAGTGATACTAGAAGGTTGTCATTAAGTAGAGCCCTATTATTAAGAAAATTATTTATTGATAATGAATTTTTATCTACTAATATTTATGTAAGAGCCATGGGTTCAAATGACACTAAGCAAAATAATCAGGATATAGTAATTATAGAAATTAAGTAAAATAATGCTCTAAAGTAAATTCTAATTAAAATAAAAAAAGCATTTAGATTAAACAGTTATTGTAGTAATATAAAATATGGTTCAATACCAAAAATATCTTTTTAGAATATTGCTTTTTTTAACCATTTTGAGCCTTTTAATATATTTTAACTACCAAAAATTTCAGTCGGGTTATTTTCAGAATGCAAAACTTAATTCGGTAATTATATTAGTTTTTATATTTGGATTATTTTTCTCAATAAGAAATATATTTATAATTAGTAAAGAGCACAGCTGGATAGAGGGTTTTTTTTCCAAAGAAATTTCTAGCTCAGACTATTCTCCTAAAATAGTAAAAGAACTTAAAGATGATCTTAAGTTGCTAGGAACAAAACCCATAAGTAGTTCTAAGGCAAATAGCCACATAGATAGAGCAATTGTTAGACTGGATGGCGATAGAGAAATCAATAAGTATTTGATTGCACTATTAGTTTTTTTAGGTTTACTCGGAACTTTTTGGGGCTTATTAATGACAGTAGACTCGGTGGGGTCTCTTATAAGTAATTTAAATATAGAAGAAGATAACATATTATCTACTTTTCTTAGTTTAAGAGCTGGGTTAGAAGCTCCACTATCAGGAATGGGAATAGCTTTTTCTTCCTCATTATTTGGTCTGACAGGTTCTCTTTGTCTAGGTTTTATAGATTTACAATTAAGTAAAACCCAAAATGACTTTCTTATGTTTTTTGAAAAGAAAATTATGTCTATAGCAAATAAGGTTGATAATAATTTATCGCAAGAAAAAGGAAGTTTAGTATACGTCGAAGCATTATTACAGCAAACAGCTGAAGACATAAATAAATTAGCAACTATATTAGAAAAGAATGAAACTTCTAAAAAGTCTCTAGAGGAGCTAATTACAAAATCTATTGTTATAATAACAAAAATGAATGATGAAATAAATTTGAGGATTGCTCAAAATAGTAAAAATGAAATTGTAAATTTGGAGCATTTAAGAAATATTGATAATACCTTGCTGCATCTTAAAGATGAGCTCAGAGAAAGTAGTAATCATACAACAAAACAGTTAACCAAGGAGTTAAATTTATTATCAAAAACTATTTCTTTAATAAAAAAATGATTACTTTTATATGAAAAGAAAAAGTCTTAATACTTTAAATATCTGGCCCGGGTTTGTAGATGTAATATCTACTTTGTTACTTGTATTTGTTTTTCTATTGGCAATTTTTATGATTTCCCAATCTTTTTTGACACAAGTCATAACGGGAAAAGATAACGCCTTAGAGAGTTTGAAATCTCAACTAATTAGATTAGACCAAGATTTAAAAGAGAATAGCGATGAAAAAATTAGACTATCTGATTTAATTTCTAATTTAAATGAAGAATTAAGTCAGTTATCTAATCATAATAATAAAATAACATCGGACTTAGTATCAGAACAAGAAAAATCAACTAATCTACAAATAAATATAAAGGATCTTGAAAATAAAATAGTAAAACTTTACGAGGAGTTGGGTGTTGAGAGATTAAATATTGAAAAATTAGAAAAACAGACAGAGAACTTAAAGTTTAATAAGTCTCAACTTAATGAAAGTATAAAAACTCTTAATTATAAATTATCCAAGCTTGATAGTGCTTTAACCCTGAAAAATCAGGAAATTATTGAAAAAAAAATAGAAGTAAAAGATCTTTCTAAAAAATTAGATTTAGCATTAACAGAGAAAATTAGCGAATTAGCAGAATATAGGTCTGAGTTTTTTGGAAAACTTAAAGAAGTAATAGGAAATGAAGAAGAAATTAGTATAGTAGGTGATAGGTTTGTATTACAATCAGAAATATTTTTTAAATCTGGCTCTGCTAATCTCGGTGAGAATGGACAAAAAAAATTATAGAAATTACAAACATATTAAAATCTATTTCAAGCAAAATACCAGAAAATATTGAGTGGATAATACAAGTAGAAGGCCATACTGATAATATACCAATATCTACTCCTAATTTCCCCTCAAATTGGGAATTGTCTGCAGCAAGAGCAATTGAAGTAGCAAAAATAATGATGCAATATGGAATTCAATCTAATAGAATAAATGTTGCAGGTTACGGCGAATTCAGACCATTAGTGAATAATAATAATAAAAGTAATAGAGATAAGAATAGAAGGATAGAGTTAAAATTAACACAACCATAAAAAATGACAAAAGACCAAAAAATAACATTTGAAGAAGCATTGCGAAGTTTAGAGGAAATAGTTGAGGAACTGAGTGATGGAGAACTTGACCTAGAAAAGGCAATTTCAGCTTATGAGAGAGGAGTTAAGCTAAAAAATATCTGTGAGAAAAGATTACAGGATGCTAAAGAAAGAATAGAAAAAATCCAAATTGAAGAGAAAAAAGACTAAATATTCTCAATATGACAACTTTAAAAAATATAGAAGATAAAATAAAGAAACATAAATTATTTCTTGAGTCAGAGTTAAGTCAGATGCTCAAGAGTATCAAAGCTCCGAACGTTTTAAAAAAAGTAATGGTCTATTCAGTATTAAGCGGAGGAAAAAGAATTCGACCTTTCATATTATCAGAGGTTGCAAAATTATATAAGATAACTTCTAATGTATATAAGTATCCTAGTATGGCTGCAGAAATGGTGCATTGTTTTTCTTTAATTTATGATGATTTACCATGTATGGATAATGATGATATTAGAAGAGGTAAACCTACAGTACATATAAAGTTTAACGAAGCAAATGCATTGCTCGGAGGATCTTCTTTATTAATTTTTTCTTATCAATTATTAGCAAATAAAAGATTTAAGGTGCCAGAAAAAGTAAAAAATATTTTAATTGATGATTTTTCAAATGCTATAGGAGCAGAAGGAATGCTAGCCGGCCAATTTTTAGATTTAGAAGCAGAAGATGAAAAATTTAATTTAACACTTAAAAAGTTTAGAAAAATACAAGAAATGAAAACTAGTCTATTAATAGCAATATGTACTAAAACAGGAGCTATTTTAGGTAATGCGTCAAAAAAAGAACAAAGTATACTTTTTGAATTTGGAGTAATATTAGGGCGTATTTTTCAAATTCGTGATGATATTTTGGATCAAGAAGGTAATGAAACACAAATGGGTAAGAAGGCTAAAAAAGATCAAAATTTAAATAAAGCGACAATTATCAGATTAAAAGGAATGGATTATGCTAAAAAAGAAATGTTGAGGTTAGCTGAGAATGCGAAAGAAAAATTAATGTATCTGAAAAAGGATACAAGTACTTTAAGCCAGCTTATTGATTACCTGACAGTAAGAAACTATTAATATGGAAAAATATCGACTAGATAATATTTTAGCATTAAAAGGAATTACTTCAAGTGTATCTAAGGCTCAGGCATTAATAATGACAGGAAAAGTTTTGGTTAATGAGAAAAAGGTCGAAAAACCAGGAACTAAATTTTCTCAAAATATAAGTATTAGAATAATTAAAAAAGAACATGATTGGGTATCTAGAGGGGGAGTAAAACTTTCACATGCATTAAAGTCTTTCAACTATTATCCAGATAATAAAATATGTGCAGATATTGGTGCATCTACTGGTGGTTTTACAGAGGTTTTGGTAAAAAATAATGCTAAGTTAGTGTATGCAATAGATGTTGGACAAGGTCAGCTTAATTGGAGTTTATATAAAAACAGTAAAGTAAAAGTTTTAGATAAAACTAATATTAGAAATATTTTTTTAAATGACATAGATAGTAGAATAAATTTTATAACTTGTGACCTTTCCTTTATAAGTATCACTAAGGCTTTACTAAACATTGTTCAAGAAAATAATAATAAGCTTTCTATAATGGCGTTGATAAAACCTCAGTTCGAACTTAATAAAAGTCAAATAGGAAAAAATGGTATTGTGGTCAATGAATGTTTTAGAAAATCTTCTATAGAAAATGTTTGTAATTGGTTTAAAAGCTTTAATTGGAAGGTATCTAAACCTATTCAAAGCCCTATAAAAGGAGCGAAAGGAAATACAGAATATTTCATTTTATGCAAAAACTTCTAGACTATAAATAGTATTCATCATTAGGAACCATATTAGTTCCAGATGCAATACGATTTGTCATATTAAAAAATGCGGCTACTTCTATAATTTCTAATATATGTTCTTCAGTGAACTTAGC
>MDTG01311713.1_pt1 | contig 11970 bp, 9 predicted proteins | sample 811421 | NCBI WGS metagenome assembly MDTG01 (sample SAMN05326645, study PRJNA326480) | marine metagenome | isolation source: seawater | place: Pacific Ocean: South East | collected 2011 | reverse complement strand
CGTCAAAATTATACCGATACTTAATGCCATCTTTTGAACTTGAAATTCCATATATTGTTAAGAACTCGTCCATCCCTAGACCCTCTGTAAGTCTCTCCATTGGATCTACTGCCAAATGCAAAAGAGTAAATAAATTCGAGGGAAGTTGATGATTCGCTCTTTCAAAAGGGTTCGTATAGCCCATCCTTTCATACTCAATAGCTAAAGTATAATTGGGGTCAATAATTTGATTTTCTTTTTCATCCAATATTCCTAAACGGGGAGGAACTTGAGGAGATTGTTTTAATTGATAACGACAAATTTTCATTTTGGCCTTCCAAATTTATTATTGTATGTTGGTAATATTTTTTCCATCGCTTCATAGTAATGGTTCATTTCTTCAGGGGTTCCAAGGGAAATACGAATATACTCTGGCATTTCATTGGACTTGAGAGGGCGAATGATTACGCCCTCATTTAGTAAAGCGTTAAACATCCAATCGCTTGCTTCGTGGCTTCCCGTTTTAACACAAATAAAGTTTGTTACACTTTTAATAGGTTGGAAATCCTTTTCGATTAAGAATTTTTTTAATTCATTATAACGTGCCGAATTGTTCATGACTGTTCTTGCTAAATGAGGATTGTCATTAACCGCACCAACTGCACCCAGCTGACCTATCAAGTTAGGTTCAAAGGGGAGTTTTACTTTTGATAGATTCGAAATTAAGTCTTGGTGTGCGAATCCGTATCCAACTCTAATCCCGCTTAGGCCATAAGCCTTAGAAAATGTTCTCAAGGTAATTACATTATCATAGCGGTAGTCCATTGAGTTTGGATAGTCTTTCTCATTATGCGAAAATTCAAAATATGCCTCATCAAGTATGACTAAAACGTGCTTAGGCACAAAGCTCATAAGATGATCGAATTCTTTCCTAGAAACGTAAGTGCCAGTAGGGTTGTTTGGATTCGCTATATAAATGATCTTCGTATTTTCATGGATTGATTTTGAGATAGCTTCTACATCATATTTGTAGTCACTTGTTAATGGCACTTGAACTAATTTAGCTCCACTACTTCTGGCCAGAATGTAAAAGCCAATGAAGGTTTTCTCTGATGTCAGAACTTCGTCCCCCGGGCTTAAAAATGCTCTTGAAATATAGCCCATAATGCCCTCGCTTCCATTACCAAGAATAATATTTTCTCTCTTAAGCTCATAAAGGTCTGAAAGGCTCCTTTTTAGACGATGAGCATGCATGTCAGGGTAGCGATGAAGGTCCCAGAGGCCCTGAGTCATCTCTTTTATGGCAAATGGACTAGGCCCAAGAGGGTTTTCATTGCTCGCGAGTTTACTGATACGAGTTAAGCCCTTTTGCCGTGCAACTTCATCAATTGGTTTTCCTGCTTGGTAAACTTGTAAATTTCTTATATATTCGGGAACGAGCTTTTTTTGCATAACGTAATTCTTGTTATTTATGTTATTATTTCTACCACGATAGGCGTTTTCTTGCTAGCTTGTATAGCTAATAGAGGCTAGATAATTATGGCGATTGAATATTTATACGGACAATTTTCACCTGAGCATTTTTTGAAAATCAAAAAAGGCGTTGAGCTGTTTAACGAGCAAAAGTATTGGGAATGTCACGAAGAATTAGAGCATCATTGGCTCGAGGATGCTGGAGATAATGCTCGACTAATTTACTGGGCAATCATTCAAGTTGCAGCTGCAATGTATCATTATCGAGATGAAAACTTAGAGGGTGTTCACGGATTGATCTATAAAGCAAAGGATAAACTTAATCGAGCGGTTAAGAATAATGTTGAAACAAAATTTCTTTTGGAAGCGATTAATTGGCATGAATTTCGTCAATTAGTATTGTCTTCACCAGAGAAAGGGACTCTGGATCAGTATAGGCGCATCTTTGAATTTAGATTTGAGGGGGATTTGTGACTAAAGTATTAAGAACCTTTGTGTCCTCATTGAAAATGATTAAAGAGGATAAAATACTTCTCTTGCTATCACTCATACCTATCCTCATCGGAGCCTTAGTTTACGTCGGTCTTGGTGCGTGGCTTTATACTAGTTTTATCCCCGCGGGGACAACCTGGATTCAAGGTTTAATTAGTCTGGATTGGTTAGGCTCTTTTTTCTCATGGGTAATCAAGGGGTTGTTTTTTATTATTTTTGGAGGCTTAGCTAATTATACCTTTGTGCTAGTTGTGAGTCTTCTGGCTTCTCCTTTTAATGATATGATTGCAGAGCGAGTGATGCTCAAAAAGAAGGGAGAAGTCTTAAGTCTGGAGAGTAGTTTTAAGGAAACAATACAAAGATTACCAAAAACGTTTGTAAACGAAGCGAAAAAAATATCACTTATTATATCATTAAGTATATTTTCACTGCTTTTATCGTTCGTTCCCTTTCTTGTTATTTTGAGCTTTATTATACAGGTAATTTTATTATCGGTGACGTTTTTAGACTATTATTGGTCAAGAAAGAATTTGACCTTAAAAGAATGCGTTTTTGATTATAGAAAGAATTTCTTTTTTAATTTTATGATAGGGCTTATATTTTTTGGACTATTGCTTATCCCGGGAGGGGGAATATTATTTTTTTCGGTTCTCTTAATTCAAAGTGGACTTTCAGAGGGCTAAGGGGAAGAAAATAGCTCGCAACAAGTTAACTCTACTCGAATATTTTCAACTCGTTCAGTGCCTTCTACCATGCATAAAAAAGCATTGCAGTCATCACCAGAGCATGAGGTGTAATGGGTTGCGGTTGCAGGTTCGCAAAAGGTAGTGGCTGCGCAGACAACTCCATAATCATTTACGCTGTCATTTAAACGAACAGAGCCTGAGTGCCTAATGGTAACATCTCTTTTTGCGGTATCTACATTTGCGCATGATCCAGAAACGACAACATGGTCGCGATTTTGACAGGGAACAATTGTTCCGTTGATTGGGTATCCTCCGATGGCATTGCTATATTCACCGTCTCTTCCTCCCATTATTCGAATACGTTTTTCACAGTTTATTGGAGTTCCAACACGGGGGGCTGCAAGACTGCAATTAAGCGCAAGGTTAACTTTATTAGCAGCGCTGTCATAATTAATGGAAACTTCATCTGCCATATAGCCGTTATTACATTTTCCGGCCCTTAAATTTTGAGTTCCACTAACAAGGTTGAGTCTTTTTAAAAAATCATCTCTTAAAACATCAATCCCTGTCTCATCAGCATACTCTAAAAGCTTTTCTAAAAGCAATTTTCGATCTGAGTCGCTCATTTCTGAGAGCATTAGCCTGTTGACATAAGTCATTGTTGCCAAGTAGTCAGTAACCCCTGTATCTAAATTTTCATGGGAACCGACTGCTTTTATTCGGCCATCAAAAATGTAGTCAGATACAAGCCCTTCTCCGCTATTAAAAGATATTGCGCTACTTGATGAAATGCTACCTCCTTGAATTTGTATATCTCCAACTTCAAGTCCTTCTGTGATGATCAGTTTTTTGTTAAATTTTACGTTATCACTAACATTTAATTTGCCATTAACGGTCAAGTCTTTTGTTTCCACCAGTCCAGGAACCGCCGTTAATGATCCAACGACATCAAGGCTATTATTTATAACTGCTTTTCCGCTGCCATTTATTCCTACATTAATGCCGGATAAAAATAAACCAAGGTTAGCGGTTAATTCCTCATTGATAGTGGCACTTTTGCCGACATAAAGTCTTCCATATTCATTATTAGATAAATTATCAATTGTATTGTCACAATAGGTGGTTAAATTAAAATCGCTATAGTTGGCAAGATCAGTTGTTTTCATGCCAATTGTTAAATCTCCGCAAAAAACTCCAGTGCCAGATGCTGAAATATTTCCTTGTGCGGTTAGTGCACTATCTTGAGCAATAATTGGTGTGGTATCATTACTTGCGACTTCGATATTTAAGCTTTTGCAATTTTGAGATGAATCATCAAAAATACCACCAAGTGAGGAGCAATTTGCTGACGAGAAATCTGAGATATCGGAGTTGCAGTGGGTAATTAGCTCCTGATTGTATTGAGGATTATCTGGATCAAATATATTTTTTACAATCACATCTTCTTGATACCATCGATATATTTGACCTACTTTTTTTAGTTCTTCAGCTGTTTGTGGATCTTTAATATCAAACTTAGGTCCATTTGCAGTTCCATCAGCGACTCCCTCTGTGATTATCTGATAACATATTATTGCATTTACAGAGGGGCTGTTTGGAGAGACTAGTTTTGAATCAAAAATAATTTTTGCATCTCCAACCTTTATGGAAGCTTTGCCCGTGCCTAAGGGATAGCTTTTGTTTAATGGAATACTAAAGTTTCCTTTTACAAAGCCACCACTAAGAGTTTGGCCATTTTTTTGACATTGCTCAACAGCATTATCTAATGAACTGTAAAATGAAGTGGTTGTTGTTATCCCACTATTGGACAAAGTTTGTTCACAACCAGCTTGTGTTCTCAAAAGAGAGCGTAATCGATACTGCATATTTTGCATTTCACTTTTGATCTCAATGGTTTTTTGCCCCGTCATTTGATCTTTAGTCATTTTTGTCGTTATCAGTGAAACTACACCTAAGATGCCGAGAGTAATTGTAAGCTCGAGAAGCGAAAAGCCTGATAGGCCAATTGCCTTAAATTTTTTTCTTAGTAATTTTAACAATTTTCTTTTCAAATTATACTTCTCACTTAGTTTTTATATGCCTTATTCTGGGGCAGGGGGTGCCTGATCTAATTGGTTAGGATTGGAAATAACGTGCGAGTTAAAACTATCGATCATTGAGTTTATTTGTTCACCCATCTGTCCATTATCTTTATATTGTTGAATAACCTTAATCGCATCCTTCCTGTTTGAGTCAGCTGTTTCATAGACGTCACCTGAAGCAGTTTCTTGTGGAAAATTTTGAAATGGAGATTTAGTCAAACTATCATCCTCGTCTTTCTTATCAATTAAATCTGATAACTTAAAACTCGAGGTTTGTGCAGTCTGCGCCAATAGGCTGCCTGAATAAAAAATACTAATAAGAAAAATTAATGAAATAAAAAATTGAAGATAATGTGACTGTTTATACCATTTTTCTTTTAGTGAAATTTCCATAGTTTCATTATAGGCTAAATTGCTTATTTATTAGGCGAATTAAACAAAATTGCCGGCGCTAGGCATTCTAAGTGACTATAAATATGTGTCTAACAAGGTGAGGACTATCTTGAAAATAATCATTGTTTATGCCAATTAATGTTGCATTAGTCTCCTTGAGTGATTCATTAAGTTAAAAATCCACGATATGAATTAATTAGCTAAATTGAGAAATACTCTTTTGAAGTGCTTCAGATTTTCTTGCAAGGTCCTCTTGATCAAGCATAACGCCTTTTACTATTGACTCAGGAGCACTTGATAAAAACTTTGGGTTGCCAAGCTTTTTGTTTACTTTATCGAGTTCCTTTTGAGTTTTTATCAAGTCTTTTTTTAATCGATCAATCTGTTGTTTAAGGTCGATCACTCCACTTACAGGTATAAATAGCTCAAAATTTTCAGTGGCCAAAACAAGAGATTTTTTAGGTCTACTTTTAGATAAGTTTTGTATTGTCATGTTTTTTGCATTGGCCATTTTAATAATAAAACTTTCTTGATTTTCAAAGTAAGCTTGAACATCGGATTTATCAGTAAATATTTTTAATTCTATTTTTTCTTTTGGTGATAAGCCAACGCTAGAGCGAAGATTTCTTGATCCACTGATGAGTTGGATGAAGTAGTTCATTTCAAGTTGATCAGTATTAAAATTTAAATTTTCCTTATACTCAGGAAACTCAGAAATGATAAGAAGCTCTTCGTTTTCGTTTTTTAAATAAGTCCAAAGTTCCTCGGTGATAAATGGGGCAAATGGGTGAAGTATTTTTATCAATTCTCGAAACGCATATTTTAGAACTGCTGTGCGATTTAATTGGATATTCTTTTCGCCGTTGTTTAAAATGTTTTTAGAAAGCTCTATAAACCAGCTGCAAAACTTATCATAAACGAAACTATATATTTCAGAACATGAATCATCAAATCGATACTGTTCCATGGATACATTTACATTTTTAACTACTGTATTAAGTTCAGACAAAATCCATTTTTCTTGATGGGATAATTCGTCTGATGTGGGAAGTTGATCTGAGGCATTTTCTAAATAAGGATAAATAAATCGAAACGCATTCCAAATCTTATTGATAAAATTTCGATTTGATTCAATTACAGCAGGATCTAAATTTAAGTCTCTATTATAGCCAGAGCCAGCAGCTAAGGTATACCGTAGAGCATCAGCACCATATTGCTCAATAACTTCAAGAGGGTCAATACCATTGCCCAGGGATTTACTCATCTTTCTGCCTTGCTTATCTCTAACAATTGCATGAATGTAAACGTGGTGGAAGGGAATATTGTTTGTTAATTTTTGGGTAAACATCATCATTCTTGCTACCCAAAAAAAGATGATGTCATGTCCTGTAACGAGACAACTTGAAGGAAAAAAGTCATTAAATCCTTTCTCTTTCATGCGTTGTTCATCAGGCCAGCCTAAAGTGCTTAGTGGCCACAGTCCCGAGCTGAACCAAGTATCAAGAACATCAGGATCTTGATAAATATTTTTTGAATTACAATTAGAACATTCTGAGGGCGTATCGGCATCCGCCCATTGACTTTTACAATCTAAGCAATAATAAATGGGAATTTGATGACCCCACCAAAGCTGTCGTGATATACACCAATTTCGTGGATTTCTGAGCCAAGAGAAATAAGTATTTTCCCACTGCTTTGGCCAAAAGGTGGTATTATCGTTTTCGACAGCTTTAACACTTTCTGCTGCCATATCCATAATATTAAGAAACCATTGTTTACTGACCATTGGCTCTATTATTGCTTTTGATCGATCGCCATGACCTACTTGATGGACATGATCCACGGTTTTGAAGAGAATACTATTTTCTTCAAGTCTTTTTATAAGTTCAGGTCTGGCTTCTAGGCATGTAAGACCTTTCCACTCCAGACCATAGTCATTTAATGTTCCATTTTTATTGAGAATATTGATAATTTTTAGATCGTGCCTCTGTCCAATTTCAAAGTCATTAAAGTCATGGCCAGGGGTGACCTTTAGGCAACCAGTTCCTAGCTCCATGTCAACATGTTCATCAGCGATAATTGGAACTTCTCTATTACAAATTGGCACAATTGCCTTTTTTCCAATAAGGTGCTTAAAGCGTTCATCCTCAGGATGGACGCATACTGCGGTGTCTCCAAGCATTGTTTCTGGTCTTGTTGTAGCGATTTCTAATTTTTCGCTCGATCCCACAACGGGATAAAGTAGATGATAAAAATTCCCATTTACTTCTTTATACTCTACCTCTGCGTCGCTTATGGCAGATTCTAGCACCGGATCCCAGTTAACGATATAATCGCTTTGATAAATTAGACCTTCATTGTAAAGGTCGATAAATACTTTTTTTACCGCATCATTGCTTTCTTTATCCATTGTGAAGATTGAATAATCCCAATCAGGGCTTGCCCCTAATTTTCTTTGTTGATTTAGTATCACACCACCATATTTTTCTTTCCAATCCCAAGTTTTTTCTAGAAATTTCTCCCGACCGAGATCATGACGAGAGAGACCTTGGCCATCAAGCATCTTCTCAACCACGGCTTGAGTTGCAATACCTGCGTGATCCATTCCAGGTAGATAAAGTGTTTTGAAACCTTTCATTCGTTTGAATCTAATAAGTGCGTCTTGGGTGGTTACATCGAGTGCGTGCCCCATATGAAGCTGTCCCGTTACATTTGGGGGAGGCATGATGATGCAATAGCTTTTATTAGTTTTACCCTCTCTGGGTTTAAAATAACCATTTAACTCCCAATGTGAGTACCATTTGGACTCTGTTTGGCTTGGTAAATAGGTTGTTGAAATTTCTTTTTGAGACATTTAGATTACCTTATTTGTCTAAAATAAAATTTTTAATTTTATTGATTTCTGTTAGGGCAAATGATTTTGTTTGGTGGTCTGATAGTTTTTTTAATTTTACCATTGATTGTCCCTCAATAAACTGGACAATACCAACAGTTGAAGAACCAGACTTTTCAGCCGCATTAATTATTTTGTTATATTTAAGTTTCATTGTGTTATTGCAAACACTAATATTTTCTCTTCTCAGTAAATTTGAAAGGTTCAGGACTTGCAATTCATGATTTTCATCTTCTGCTGCAATGTAAATATTATGATTTGCTTTTTCAAAGTCAGGCAGTAGTTCATGCGCTTTTAAGAAGTCTTTTAGGGTAACGTCTCCTAATCCAAATCCAACCCCAGGCAATGGTGACTCATTGAATATACTCATCAAACCAGAATATGCTCCACCACCGCAAAGAGCTCGCCGATTTTCAGGATGCTTATCAAAAATTTCAAAAACTAAGCCAGTATAATAATCAAGGCCTCTAACAATAGACGAATTAAATTCAACGTATGCCATTATGTTTAATTCCTTGAGTGTTTTAAAAAATATTTCAAAATCCCATATTTCTTTATTGAACTTAACTTTTTTTGCAAAGCCAATGAATTTTTCAACGCTGTCGATGCTTAAATACTCATGAACTAATTGACATTGATCATTGCTAAAATGGAATTCTTCAAGGTACTTTGCGAAAGTATCCGAATTCAACTTTTCATATCTATCAACCAGTTTGTAAAGTTTATAAGACTGTATTCGGTCAAGCTCGAGCTTGTTTTGAAAAAAGAAGTCTACAAATTTTCGATTATTAATTTGAATACCAAAATGATTATGATTGGCTCCAAATTTTTCAAATAAGGAAATAGCCACTTGTAGAACTTCTATTTCATTATAGATATTATCTGGGCCAAAAATATCAACATTAAATTGCCAATGTTCTCTGAGACGTCCTTTTTGAGGTCTTTCGTATCTCATTAAGTTAGGTATTGAATACCATCTGATCGGTTTGGGTATTTCTTTGTGCACATTAGATACCATTCTGGCCACTGTCGGGGTCATCTCAGGCCTTATGGCAACTTCCCTAGCTCCGCGATCCGTGAAGCCATATATCTGGTCATTTATTAGCTCTTGTCCGGATTTCGCCCTGTAGAGCTCAATTTCCTCGAGCATAGGGCCATCATAGGGTTCATAGCCAAAAGATTTTGCGGTAATGTGCATTGAGTCAAAGAGAAAGTTTTGTTCTCTTTTATCTTTTGGATATAAATCTCGGCAGCCTTTATAAGGTTTTTTAGAGAGGCCCATGAAATACCTTTAGTTAAAACATCTTAATGCAAGGTGATATAACATATTTTACTGCGGAAAACCCAAAAATATTAAAAATAATGTCCAATTTTTTACCAATCATTCATCGGAATAGGGAGTAACCGGGGAGCAGTATAATTTGGTGAGGGCTTGGGGTAATTTAATGGTGAGTTTAAGTTAATAAATTTGGATAATTCATTTTTGCTACTATTCTTTGGAGTCCATTCAGGAGGTTCATCGAGTTGCTCTTTTTTCTCTTTTTGAGAGGATTTTGCGTATTCCTGAACGATTTTAGTAAGCTTCTTCTCGACTGAAATCTCGGGATCTATATTATTAATAGCCGTGAAAATTGTTAATTTGCCTTTAGGTTCAATAATAATTTTTCGATTAAGAATAAACTCAGCTGAATGAGCAAAATGGTAAAGAAATTTTATCATATGTTGATTAAAAGTATTGTTTAAATCAGTGTGAGAAGTGTTCACATATAATTTCCACCAGGGTTCTAAAAAACGGAGCTTTTTATCAATAATTTTTAGTTCCTTGGATGAAAAGTAGTAAGACTTTTTAACGACATTTAAATAATCTTTGAAAGCTTTTTGTTGAGATAAGGCTTTTACTTCATTAATGACTCTTTTGGCCAAAAACTTTGCAAGAGGATTTACAAATTTCATCTTATTTTCAATTGTTCGAATGTCATTCTCAATAGTACTTTTCGTATATGAATACCGATTAAAGCTCTTATTTGTTGGATTTTTTAATGTAAAGTTTAAAAACTCTGTAAGAAAAACTGCATGTGGATTTTTGATTGAGTTTCCTTTTAAAAGGATTTCAATTTGTAGAAGCTTAGGGCGAAGATCATCCTTATTACCATCAAAATTTTTCAATGTATTGTTAATAGCAAGTGAGAGCTCAGATGCTTCAATTGAGATGAGTGATAAAGAAATAAATAATAAAACAAAATACTTCATCTAATTATGATAACAGAAAATTATTTCTTTAAAGAGGGGATGCTATCTTTTTTTAATGAATTATCACCAATTAAAAGCATTTGAATTCCATTGCTTACGGCAATTAGTCTGCCATCCATCTCAAAAATGTTGGTAATATAGTCCTCATTAGTGACCTTATCGAGGGATGTATTTTTAATATTAAATCTGGCCACATCAAAATAGTTTTTTTTCATCTGGCCGTAATTTTTGATAAAGAAGATGTTTTCTTTATCTATTTTGCACGCCATCATACCAAGGTCAAATTTTTTGGACTCGTAAAGTGTTTCAATTTTATTATTATTCATTGAAAATCTAATTAATTTACTCGTAGCATTTTTTGTTTGTAAGTATACTGACGTAAAAATGAACAAATCATTACTTTTTAAACATATTTCCAAGCGAGATTGGTAATCTTTCGCCTTAAAAATAATTTTTTCTTGTTTGTTTTTGATGTCGTAAATTGTAATTATGCCAATTCCTGAGCTGTTTTGTTGATAAATGATTGCCTCATTTTCGTTGATCATTCGTACGTCAGGTCGAAAAAATGGATTTGCTGGTTGAGGAAGTGGAATTTCAATGGATTTAGTGGGAAGACTAAGCTTTTTCAGTTTGATTATATTTTTAGTGGGCTTGAAAAAAGAAATGAAATTTCCTGTTAGATGTAGATTTGGGGCGATACCCTTACCTATGCTATTAACGGTGTCACCACCGTAGGGCATCAGGAAAATATCATGATCCCTATTCGGATTGAACTTTTGATGAAAATGACTTTTTCGAGTGATAATAATATTGTTCATGCTTCTATCGCCAATTATATTATATTGAGAATTTTCCTCTCCATCGATTATTTTTTTCACTGAGTAGTTTGTGGACAGGAAAAGTCCACCAGTATGTTTTTGGTAAATGGTGAATGAGGAATCAGAGGACACAAAACGAATATTGTATAAAGCTTGCTTCGCGATAATTTTTTTCAGCTCAAGATTATTTTTAGGCTCTTTTGCAAAAGATAGTTGAATTGTAACAATAAAGAGTACGTAAATTATTTTAATGTATGCCATACAATGCCCACAACTTTTGAGGATGTATATGCTGGTACATCTTTAATGAATTATAAAGATTATTCCAACGTATTTTCCTCGGGTAGCTGATTAAATCAAGAGTTGTATTAATAATAATATAATCAGTGTTGTTGCTTTGCTCTACTCCCGAAACAATGAATGGAATAGCTTCACATTGATTGAACGATTGTCGAGCAAAGAAGTCAGGGTAAAGATCCTCAAGGCAACCAATACCATGAATTATTTTGTTCTTATTTTTAAACCAAAGTTTAATTTTTGTAAGAGATAGAATTTTTTCGTCTTCAAATTTAAGAACTTTTTTTATTTTTTTACTCATAGAGTGTACTTTGTCAGTGCTAGATACCTCAAAGTAGTTTTCATGAATATTTCCCTTGTAAACAAAGTTGAAAAATTCTTGTTGATTATAAATAATTCTTTTTCGACAATTTGATGCTAAACATTTTTTTGGGCTTAAAACAAAACATCCTTGCTGATACTTTAGAAAGATAGGGTTATATCTTTCCTCCGGAATAATTTCGCAACTGATATTGTTGGGGGCTGCATAAATCCTTTTTACTATTTTGGAAATGCTTCTATTTTCAGAGATTTCATTTTCTGCATCATTGCCAGGTATGTAAGGCAGG
>MDTG01283014.1_pt1 | contig 11970 bp, 11 predicted proteins | sample 811421 | NCBI WGS metagenome assembly MDTG01 (sample SAMN05326645, study PRJNA326480) | marine metagenome | isolation source: seawater | place: Pacific Ocean: South East | collected 2011 | reverse complement strand
ATTAAAATTAAAACAAATTAATTATTTTTTAAAATACTGTTTTTTAAATACCATCTTCCTTGTAAAAAACTATCTGCTAAATCATCTTTTTTTTTATGTTCATTAAATAATTTTATCCATTTATGTAAACTATTATTTTTTGTTAATATTTCTCTAGTAAATTGAATACTAAGTTTTTTTCTTTCAGCATATGTTGTTTTTTTTAATTCTAAAAATTCTTTTAATTTATTAGTAGCAGATATTTCTTCTACCAATGGTATTTCTTTTTCAATAAAATGTTGCATGATCATTCCTTGAAGTGTTTTCATTCTTAATGCTAAAGGTCCAATTTGATTTTCAACACATACAATATCTATTTTAATATTTTCTAAATTTTTATTGAACATTTCTCTCATGGTTCTACCATATGTTACAAGATTAATGTCTTTTGTTTTAGTTTTTGAAACCATATCAAAGTATTTTTGTTCATAATATTCTAAAATACATTGATATAAATCTTTTTTTTTTGCTTTTTTTATATATTCTAGATTATTTTTATTCATGATATTTCTAAGATCGGTTAATCCTTTTTTTTTTAAATTGTATTTATTACATTTAGCATCTGGAATTAAGTATTTTTTATTTTTTGCATGTGTCTTACAATAATAACAACCTTGCTTAAAATATTTTGCTTTTTTATTGCAAACTTCATTATTTTTTTTGGCTTCTTTACATAAATGTTCTTTATCTTTACAAAGATTTAAAACATCCCATTTTATTATTTGATATTCCATACTATCTGTTATTTCAAATAAACAAAAAGCAAGATTTTTCATTCCAACATCGATACTTAATATTTTCATTATATTAAGTATTCAAAATTATTTTAAGTTATTTTCAAAACTTCATAGATATTATTAAAATTACAATATATGACCCCATTTTGATATGATGTTATTTAAATTAATCAAACCTATTACTAGAGCAGGATTTCATAGGTCCTGCGGAATTTGCTTCTCCAGCGCCACATTTTGCAGCACGAGCCAAAAGTAATTGTTCTTGTGTTAAAATATGAGCATTGGTTCTTGCTTTCAACTGATTTCTTGTAAGGTACATATTTTTTAAATCACTACTTTCATATCCAAAGGGTTTTGAATTATCAGCACATCCTTGAAATAAATATTTATCATTTGTTTTAATATTTCTAGCAGCCTCTACACATTCACTATTTTCGTTTTTGGCTAATTCATAATTTTTTGCCCTTACACTATTGCCATTTTTAATTAACCATTGTCTGTAATCATAATTGTTAGTGATGTTTAAATTATTTCTTAATTTCGTATTTGCATTGCATGAAGGATTAAACATAGTAAACATTCTACCGTCACTCATCATAGGAGCAACATTAAAGTGAATATTATTAGATCCGGAATAACAGGTAGCCCAACTCATTTATATTATTAAAACAAAATAATTATTAGTTTAATAATAAATTAATAATTAATTTAATTTTCATTTTTATTTTTATTTTCATTTTTATTTAATAATTGTAAATATTCTGGTGATACCAAATTTCCTAAAATGAGATTTTTTAGTTTATTTAATAAATAAGGAACATTTAGTTCTACTTCAACCACAATTAAAGCTACTGGTTCATCAATAACTCGATTAAAGGAGCTTTTTTTAAAGAGCGATAATTCTGTAATCCCCTCCCTCCAGCAATCTTTTTTAACTCTGCAACCGTTTTTTTTTTTATAATCATCTTCAGTTAGTTCAACCACTTCCACTGCCTCTAACTCTTCTTCTTGGGGTGGTTCAACATGTTGCACTTCTTCTTCATTGTCATCATCGTCGTCATCCTCTTCTTCATCATCTGAATCATCATCTAAACTATCATCATTATTTTGCTGATTTAATTCTTCAAGTTGAATAGTTTTAACATCTTCTTCCTTAAGTTCAATATTTGTAGGTTCAAATTTCAAAGTTTGCTCCTCCTCATCACTATCATCATCGCTATCACTTACTACCTCGCTATCATCGTCCTCATCATCAGATACTTCAATTAATTCACTTTTAAGATTTTGCACATTTGGCTGTGGGTAACTTTCTTCTTGTGGACCAGATGGAACATATGCTCGCGAAACATTTTGCTGCCCATCATAATTTTGAATTAAATTAAACATTAATTCGACTTTTTTTTCAATTCCAGAAACTTTATTTCTAAAATAAACAAATAATAGTCCTACTGCTAATAAAGTAACACCGACACTAATCAAGAGACCTCTAGATATCATTATTAATCTTTCTTAATATAAAAATTTACCTAAATAAACGAGATTTTTTTATTATTCTAATTTTTTTAATATTTTTTGTGTTTCTTTCAATAAATATTCTGGGTAATCTAAATTTTTAAGAACACTAATACCTCCTTTTAAAGATGACTTTCCATTAACTAATTTATACATGTATGTTGGCATATTATCATCAATATGTGTTTCCATGCTTTTATTTGTAATTTTTTTATTTGACTGTAATAAATCACATAGTTTCAAATAATGAGTTGTTAGTAAAAATTTAACATTTTTGTTTTTAGCGATACATCTTAAATATGAGTAAGCACTACTAATAGCCTCGTAAGGATTTGTTCCGGAATATAATTCATCAAAAATGCAAAAATGTTTTTTATTTGGATGATCTATAATAGATTGCAAAATATTTTTACAACGTCTTGCTTCTGCTTGAAATAAACTATCTCTTGAGCATGTATCTGGAATATTTAAGTAGCAATGTATAAAATCGAAAAATCCTGTTTCACAACTATCATAAAATCCATATCCTATTTGTTGTGTTAATAAAAGATTAATAATAGATGCTTTAATAAGAGTAGTTTTACCAGCAGCATTTGGTCCAGTTACAATTATATTTTTCTTTAAACAAATATCATTTTTTATTGGTTTTTTTAAACAAGGATGCCAAATATTTTTAACCTTAAATTTTATTTTGTCTTTTAATTGACATGGTTGAATTACTTTATTATTAATATTTCTATTTATGCCTAAAATAGTATCTATATATCCATGAAATCCGAAACTCCAATTCATCAAATTAGATATTTCATCACTATCATAAAATATATAAAACTCCTTCATTAATTTCCCTATTTGTAAAAATTTTTGCCAACCATTATTATTAGGAAGATTTTTTATACAATCTTTATATTTCTCTAATTTACTTAAATAATCATTTAAGTGTGTGTTAAAAGATTTATATGATTTTAATTTCCCAGTAAATGTTAATGTTAATTTAATTTTTTCAATGGTATATTCTAAATATTGATTTGTAGTTTCAAAATTTTGTACTACCAAATAAGTATTTTGATAAAATCGATAACATAAAATAACATTTTGATAGATATTATAAAAATAAAGACCTAAACAAAATACAATATACACTTTTTGTCCTAAAGAAACTTGATTAAAAGAAATTAAAAGTTTACCTATTGCATGATGCTTTAGATTTTCAATTAAAATTCTATAATAAGTATCCCATGTAATGGGCATTTTCATAACTTTTAAAATAAAAAAAGGCACTATTAAAATAAATACAGGAGCCACTAAATTTAAAACAGGAGCAGATAAGTTATAGAAACTCATTATGGTAAGAAATAAAACAGATTTATTTAAAAATAAAAACTTTGACCAATCCAAATATTGAAATTTTTCATAAAAATTATTTTGACTTTTAAATTCTTTCCAAACATTCATCATATTTTCTATAAGTGGTTTATCAAAGGGAACAGCCCCAATATCTTTATAAAGTTTTTGACTTTCTTTAATAAATATTTTATCAGTTGTATAATTTTTAGCCCAAATGGATAAACATTTTTTTCCTATATCAGATTTAGGTTTAAAAACAACATCATACGATGTAGGATTTGTATTTTCTTTATCATTATTGTTTATTAATTCTAAATCTTCTTGCAACTGATTTGAAATTTCATGTTTTTTTTCTAAAAATTCAATAGGTAATTTAAAGGATGTTTCATTATAATATTTTTCTATATCAAACATTTATATCTAATATAGAAAAATCAAAGGTTTATTAAACGTATGTTTACATATTAAGATAGTCTGTATAATTGACCGGCAATTCTGTTATTTCTGTATTATAAAATTCTTCAAAACGCTTAAGTCTTGAAATATCGTATTTTGTTTGAAAATTAATAGCAATTCCCTTACGTCCCCATCTTCCAGAACGTCCAATACGATGTAAATAAGTATGCTCATTTTTAGGTATATCAAAATTAATTACAATACTAACCTGCTGTACATCAATTCCTCTAGCAAATAAATTACTAGTAATCAATACTCGTGCGCCTCCCTTTTTAAAATCTTCATAAGTTGTATTTCTTTCACTTTCTCTCATCTTACCATGAATTTTGCGAACGGGGAAATCATCTTCTCTCATGGCTTCTTCTAAATCATCCACTCGTTTAGTTGAATTACAATAAATAATTGCTTGTGAAATAGTTAAGGTTCCAAAAAGATCCTTTAGTGTTTCATATTTTTGCATATCATCATCTAAGTTAATAAAATATTGCGCAATTCCTTGTAGAGTGAGTTGTTCGGCTTTTACTAGTATTTTTTTAGGATTGATCATAAATTTTTTAGATAATTCCTCTAAATCATTATCCATGGTTGCACTAAATAAGCCAATTTGAATATTTTGAGGCATATGTTGAAATATTTTATAAATTTGCTCTTGAAATCCAGATGAAAACATTTCATCTGCCTCATCAATAATAGTAATAGCAAGTTTATCTACTTTTAAATGTTTTCTTCTAATCATATCTTGAATTCTTCCGGGAGTTCCAACAACAATATGAGGTTTATTTTGAATTAATTTTTTTTTATTATCTTCAATAGAAGTTCCTCCGACTAATAATTCTATTCTAACTTCTGGCTTTATAAATCTACTAATACGTGTAAAAACTTTCATAGATTGCATAGCCAACTCATGAGTTGGTGCCAAAACAAGAGCAAACGTATGATCAATAGATTTTATATTTGCATTACATAGTTTTTGTAAAACACCTACAACAAATGCACCTGTTTTACCTGTACCAGATTGTGCTTGTGCAATAATGTCTCTTTTTTTACTAGAGGTCATAGGCATAAGTGCTTTACACTGAATAGGACTTGGTTTTTCAAATCCAAAAGCATATATACCTCTTAATAAACTTGTATCTAAATTTAAATTTTCATCTTCCCAACTTGATATAACATAATTTTCTAAATTGTGTGCAGTTTCGGTATCCATCATGATAATATATGATTATTTTATGTTTAAGTTGCTTTTTATTTAATGTTAGTTTAAAATCAATATAAAAAAATAAATATATTATCACTTATTAAGATGAGTATTCTTGCAGACTGTCAATTCACTCTTGAAAATTTTAGAGAAATAAAAGAAAATAATGTAATAAATGAATTAGACCCTTATACAATTAAAATTATTAATAAAATAGCAAAAAAGGTAGGCGCTCCTAGTTATATTAAAACTCCAGTATTTAAAAAAAATAGGCATTATAAAAAAGAAAAATACAAAAACACAGTTGTTAATGATTCATGGGATAAATCTTTAAATTTTAAAAAAACAGAACTACATAAAAGCCAATCAAATGTTGAAGCGCAATTTGATAAAGTAAGACTTTTATTAAATAAATTAACAACTAAAAATTATAAAGAAAATTTGGAAAATATTATTTTTATTATAAAATTTATTGAAAAAGACAATAAAGAATATTTGGAAAAAATAGGTAAAACTATTTTTGAAATAGGAAGTAAAAATAAGTTTTGGTGTGGTATGTATGCAAAACTTTATAGAGATATAATCAAGGAATTCCCTATTATGTCTGATATTTGTAAAAATAATTTCAAAAGTTTTAAAGATATTTTCAACACATTTAATATTATTGATGCAAGTGAAAATTATAATTTATTTTGTGAGTATAATAAACAAAATGAAACTAGGAGATCTTTGAGTAAGTTTTTTGTTTTGTGCTCTAATTATGATGTAATAAGTAAAAAAGATATTGAATATATAATTAAAAGACTAATTGGAAAAATTTATGAATATATTGAAATAAAAGATAAGATAAATTATGCGGAAGAAATAACTGAAAATTTAAAAATTATGATAGAAAATTTTGATGATAGTTATAAAAATGTTTATAGTTATAATTCTATTGTTCAAGATATAGAAAATCTTTCTTCTTTAAAATGTAAAGATTATCCTAGTTTAAATAATAAGATTTTATTTAATTTAATGGATATTCAAGATATGATGTAATTTTCTAAATAGATAATAATATTTATTTAAATACAAACAAACTAAATTATGTATTATAATGCCTATACATAATTTAGAAATGAAACTAATAGGAGCAGACTTAGAATTAAAAGAAAGAACAAATGTTACATATGAAGATTTGGTGGATGAGGTTAATATAGAAAGTGAAAAAAAAGAAACAGAGTACATGGAAAATATGTGGGATGATAATTTAGCAAATGAATTTATAACACAGCAATTTTATTATAGCGATAATTTTACACTAAAAGAATTGCACCACATTGCAAATTATTATGATATTAGTAAACGTAAAAAAAGAAAAAATGAACTTATAGATGATATTATTGCATTTGAGTTAGATACAGAAAATACAGAAATTGTAGAGACAAGAAAAAGGTTGTGGTTTTATTTAAATGAAATAAAGAATGATAAGTACTTAAGTAAATTTATAATATTAGAATAAAGTATAATGGTTTTATCGCAAATAGATGATACTGTCACTTATCCAGAACTTAAAACTATAGATGAAAATGATAAAGGTAAAGAGGTAACAATGTTTAAGTTAAATTTATTAGGCGTAGATGTTATTATTGCTATAGGTGATTTAAAATATGACTTTTCAAAGAAAAATGATATATTATTTGTGCCTGTTTATTTGATTGTAGATGAAAAAGATAAGATATATCAGATAGGAGTATACGAATTTTTAAATAGCGGATATGAAAATCTGCTTGATAGTGATAATGATTTAAATATTTCTAAGATAGAAGGTCCTTTATTATATACATTTGTGGATAAGGCTTATTTGGAAAAATGCATGATAAATGAAAATTTAGTACAAGATTATGATTCAGGAGACGATGAAGATGAAGATGATATAGAAGATGAAGATTTAGAGGATGAAGAATTAGATAAAGGTGATAACTCTAAAAAAGATGAAAGTAAATCTTCTCCTTCTAGATTACTTGTAGAATTAGATATTGAAGATAATAAAGATGATGATGATTTTTTACAAGTAGGAGAAACAGAAAAACAAGATAAAAAAGAAAGAAAGGAATACCAAAAACCAGAGAGAGGACAATCTCAATGGATACAACAATTTATGCAAAACAATAATTATAAAATAGAAAATGTTTCAGGAGATGGCAATTGTTTTTTTTACGTTATACGAAATGCTTTTAAAAGTATTGGTGTAAATGCAACTAATGATAGATTAAGACAATTTTTGGCAGATAACGTAACACAAGAGCAATTTGAAAATTATAAAGCAAGATATGATATGTATATGGCAGAATATCGTGATTTAAGACAACAAATTCCTACACTTAAAAGTAAAAAAAATGATTTAACAAAAAAATTTAAATCTATAAAAAAAAATCAAAAAAAGAAAAAGATAGAACAGCATTAAAAACATTAACCAAAACGGCAAGAACAACCAGAAGTGAGTATACTATTGTAAAAACAAAACTCCAAAAATTTCAAGATGAATTAACTTATGTAAAAGAAAATATAAAAAATGTTGATTGGATGAAAAATATAAAAACTCTTGAGGATCTTAAAGCATTTATGTTAAGTTGTGACTTTTGGGCAGATGCATGGGCAATACCAACATTAGAAGTTTTAATTAATACAAAAGTAATTATTTTATCTAGTGAATTTTATGAAAAAGGTAAATATTCACAAGTAATTAACTGTGGTGATTTTACACCAAAAGAAATAGAAAAAATAGGATACTTTAAACCAAAATATTATATTCTTGCTGAACATACAGGAGATCATTACAAATTAATTACTTATAAAGGAAAAAAAATATTTAGATTTCATGAAATACCGTATAAACTTAAAAATATGTTGGCTGAGCAATGCATGAAGTCAAGTGGTAAAACAATTTATAATTATATACCTAAGTTTGCAAAATTAATAGGAGAAACAGTAGATGTAAGTAAAAGACCTGACGGAGAGAAAGAAGATTTTTTAGAAAGTTTAAGTCAAAAAGAAGAATCGAAAAAAAGTAAAATTGAAGAAGTGAAAGAAAAATTAGGAATGGTAGAAGAAGAAGAAGAAGTTGAAATGCAACCAACTCCAACTCCAACAGATGATAATTTGTTTAATGATAATACAGTATTTGTATTTTATTCAAAATCTGCTAATAAAAAGCCCGGTAGGGGAAAAGGTGAAGTAATACCAGATGAGCGCATGGTAGAATTTAATGAACTTGCAAAAATGAAAGATTGGCGAAAAGTATTATCTAACTTTTACATGAAGCCAAAACGAGACGGAGAAGTTGTTACTTTGTTTGAATTAGATGGATTAAAATGGGCATCTGTTGAACACTGGTATCATGCTAATAAGTTTAAGAAAAATAATCCAGATTACTATAGACTTTTCGCTATTGACTCTGGTTCTCAAATTATGGATGATCCTAAAAAGGCAAAAGGTGCGGGAGGTAAAACAGGAAAGGTTTCTGGTAAGAAATTTAGACCAAAAACTGTTGTAATGGACGAAGATTTCTTTGATGATAATAATAATGAAGCTATTATGGAAAAAGGTCAGATGGAAAAATATAAACAAGATCAAATATCACGTCAAGTACTTTTGGCAACAAAAGACGCAAAATTAGTTCACTATACTGCATCTAGAAAATCTAAGGCTGAAAGACCCCCTAATATTACCTTCTATGATACTATGAGAATTAGACACAGACTTAAAAAAAATAAAAATTAAAATAGTATAATTAAATACAAAAAATGAAAGTATTAGATATGCGTTTAAATAATATGTGTATTAATATATATACATATTATGGTTTTTACAAAAAAAAGTGAAAAACTTATAGATTATTTTTTAAATGATATTAGTTTATACCAAAAAAAAAGAACTATAAAAACACAAAAAAAATGTGATGAGATATTTAAAATGCTGTACAACGATATTTTAATGAACGATAAATATGTTTCATTTTTATCAAAAAAAAATAAAATTAAGTTTGAAATAACAGAAATAGTTAGTTTAAATCAGTTATCCAAAAAAGAACTATTAAATAGTGCTTATATAGACGAATTATCGAAAAATTATATTAAAGATAATATTGTTGGAATTTTAACTTTAACTACAAATATATCTAATCTTAACATTAAAATTAATTATGCGATATTTAATAAAAATGATTTTAATAAATTAAAAAAAATAGAAAAAATTTTATTGCATGCGTTAAAAATTATCAGATTGTGTAATTTATATAGAAAAACAGATTATGTTAAAAATTTAGATGTTTTTTTATTTTTAACTCCTGTATTAAAAAAACTACCAAAAAACAATATTGATATTTTAGGTCCGAAACATGCCAATAGTGCAGTAACATTTGCGTGCGCAACTAATGGAGAACTTGTTATTTTTAGAAAAGAAGAATGGAAAAAAACACTTATTCACGAACTATTTCATTCATTGTGTTTAGATTTTTCTACTGTAAATTATAATGGTTTAAAAAAAAAACTATCAAGTTTATTTGACATTAAAAGTGAATTTTTAATTAGTGAAACGTATTGTGAATTTTGGGCAAATATTATTAATTGTTGTTTTTGCTCATTTTCTTTTTTAAAAAAAAAAAGAAAACTTTGATGATTTTATTTTATATGTAGAGTTTTGCTTATGTATTGAAAAAATATTTACTTTGTTTCAAACAGTTAAAATCTTAGATTTTATGGGTTTAAAGTATGAGACATTATGGAAAAAAGATAACATTAGTAATAGTTATCGTAATATTTTATATAAAGAAAAAACAAATATATTTTCATATTATATTCTTAAAATGATATTTTTGATGTATAGTGATGAGTTTTTAATTTGGTGTAATTTAAATAATACAAATACTTTAAGTTTTGACAGTAGTGATATTTTATTTAATAAACTTTTTAAATTTATAAATAAATTTTATAATTCTAATCATGTTATGAAAAATATAATTTTAATGGAAAGTACAATTAAAGAGTTTAGTAAAAAAAAAGATAAAACAATATTAAACACTATGAAAATGACAATATGTGATTATACAATTTGAGTTTATAGCATTTAAAACTAAATAAAATTGATTTATTATATCATTATTAATAGATGTAATAAACCAACAATGGGTGTTAAACTACTTTCAAAACTATTAAAACAAGAATGTAGTGATATAACTGAAACACTACACTTGTCACAATTATATGGTAAGAAACTTTGTATAGATGCAAGTATTTATTTATATAGATTTAAATGTAATGATGCTTTACTAGAAAATTTATACTTAATGTGCTCTATTTTTAGACTTTATTATATAGATGTTATTTTTGTATTTGATGGAAAACCGGGAGATGAAAAAACAGAAGAAATAAAACATAGAAGAGAAGAAAGGTACAATAAATGGGTTTTATATGATAAGTTAATGGAAAAAACTGAATTAACAGAAAAAGAAAAAAATCAATTATATAAATTAAAAAGAACCTTAACTAAAATTAAATGGAAAGATATTGAAGATGCAAAACTGTTGTTAGATTTATATGGAATAAAACATATTCAGGCAGTGGGTGAGGCAGATCAGTTATGCGCTTCATTAGTAATTAAAAAAAAGGTTTTTGCAGTATTGAGTGAAGATATGGATCTATTTGCGTATGGTTCTTTAAATGTAATAAGATATTTAAGTTTAATTAGTCATACATGTGTTTTATTTAATTATAAAAAAATTCTAAATAAATTAGAAATAGACACGCATAATTTTAAGATTTTGTGTAGTATATCAGGCAATGATTATTTAAAAAATGAAAAAAATATATTTTATTATTATGGTTTATTTAAAAAATTTATTAAAAAAAAACAAAATATATCATGGTTAGAATGGTTACAAATAAATAATTATTTACATGATGCAAGTATAGAAGATATAAATAAGATTTTAGATTTATTTACTTTAAAAAATAATGAATTAAATAAATATAAATATTTTATGGTAAAAAATTCTAGATATGATAAGGATGGAATATTGAAACTATTAGAGAAAGAAAGATTTTTGCTTTAATAAAATAAAAATTTATAAGTTTATTTAAATTTTTTTAAATAAATAAAGATAATAATGGAATTAAACATTATTTCGTGGAATGTTAATTTTATTCATGATAATTGGTCAAACAGATTAATGAAAATAAATAAAAGATTAGAAAAAGAACAAAAAACTACCGATATTATTTGTTTACAAGAAGCAACCTTGCCTTTTTCAGACACATTTACTTCTATTTATAACTGTTTAAAAGGAACAGATTTAAAATACTTTGCTAGTCAAGAAATGTTTTTAGAAAAAAAATATATTTATAATATTTTAAAAGAATATTTTCCCAGATATAAAGATTTTATAATTTTTTGTTTTGAAAAAATGATGGACAAACTACTTTATTTATGTTGTTGGTTTAATAGTAATTTCGGAGAGCAAATTAAAAAATTATATTTTGAACACCCTTTTGTAGTTATTATTTTTTCTTTATTTTGTCCAATTATTTTTGCAGGTCAATGGGCTTTTTTTGGAATGCTTACATTAGTAAATAAAAAAATACCATGTAATTTAAAATGCAAATATGTAGGAAGAACAATACAATATTTAGATTTTAAATT
>MDTG01263229.1_pt1 | contig 11970 bp, 18 predicted proteins | sample 811421 | NCBI WGS metagenome assembly MDTG01 (sample SAMN05326645, study PRJNA326480) | marine metagenome | isolation source: seawater | place: Pacific Ocean: South East | collected 2011 | reverse complement strand
GAAGTCATTATCATGCAAATACTTTTAAGTTACCTTTATACCACATTGTCGCAGTTCATCACAAAGCAATTTCCATGTGTAGGGCACTTCGATGTCTTGCAACTGCATGCTCTTGCAAACGATGCATTGCACGGCATCTTTGGCATTGTAGACACCGCACTGGCAGTAGCGCCATGTGCTTTTGTCCGACTGTGCCCACAAACTCTTGTGGACAAGCGCCGCTCCGTTCGCCGCAATGCATGTACTCTCCATTTCTCCTAGGCGGTGACCACCACCGTTTCCTCTTCCGGCCACAGGTTGCTTGCTAAGGATCGAGCGCGGTGCACCTGGAGTGCGAACGTGTATCTTGTCTCCGACCATATGTCTCAATCGTTGGTAGTAGACTGGTCCCATGAATATTTTCGATCCTGTCATCAGTTCACCGGTACGTCCGTCCATCAGGACTTCGTCGCCGTAAGGATGAAAGCCGTAGGACTTCATTTCCTTGCTCATCGCATCCAAATCGTTGTTTGCAAAGGCAGTCGCGTCTGCACGTTTGCCAGTATAACAAGCCAGTTTGGAGGCAAAACACTCGATCAAGTGTCCGATCGTCATGCGCGTTGGAATTCTAAAACGGTGTTAGTCGTCGTCATTTTCATCGATGTCATTGCTACTTACGCATGCGGTGACATGATGATGTCCGGTGTCATGCCGGCGTTCGGCCCGGCAGCTATGGTCGGCAGATCTTCTTGCGGTAGAATCATGGAAATGACACCTTTTTGTGCGTGGCGACTGGCAAACTTGTCACCAATTTCGGGAACTCGCATTTCGTAGCTCATGATGTTAATTTTGGCCGACTCTTCGCCTTCGCCTTTTCGTCGGCGCTTGCCGTGCCCGACAATGACACGCTCAACGACGCCATGCTTGTCCTTCGCTTTTACTGAAGTATCGTGCATGACGGCGTCTTCGTCTTCTTCAAACTTGCTAAGGATCACATCGTCGGCATGCAAGTAGTTGCCTGGCGTCGGCAAACCATCGTCGTCAATGTTAGAAAATTTGCTTGCTTCAGATCGTTTCCAATGTTCTTTTGCTGGTCGTTTTGAAATTTGATCTGATCCGGAGTAGCTAAAGGTTTTGACGTCCAAGGTCCGGTAGCCACCACGGTCGAGAAACGCTTGGCTGACGATGATGCTGTCTTCTTGGTTGTAGCCCATAAACGGCATGATGGCAACGATCGCATTGAGACCAGACGACGACGGCATGCCTTGGACGGAGCCGAGCTTTGTTGCTGCGAGAGGCTTTTGGCCGTAGTAGATGTAGTGCGATCGTGTATAAAACAAATCACGATAATTCTCAGGCAACTCGGATTGACTTTGTTTGGCCATGGCATTTTGGTAGGTGATCCTTGGACCTTGATTGTGGTTGCAGTAGGGTGCTTGCGTATTTGTCGACATCGACAGTGACAGCGTCGCGTGCAGCTCGGCGTGTGTGCAATCGTACAGATGATCGACTTTAAAGTTGGCAGCAACTTGCAAGGAATCTTCTTCTCTAGAATCAATGTGTTCGATAATTCCCTGTTGTAACAGCTGCTCAAAGTCGAGTATCAAACGTCCGTTTTGAACCTGAGCATAAAGATTTTTGAGGACAAATAGCGGTCGAAGGATGCGGCCTGCATCGCTGCGAATGTTAATGTGTTTGTGTTGCAAGAGAATCGATACACCTTTATCGATGATGCCAATCTGACGGTACTGCCGTAGCTCGTTAGCAATCGCCGTCAGCTCGTCGAGGCTCTTGACCTGCGCTGCAATGCATCCGTTAACCACAATGAAGAATGGTTTGCCGACGACGATGTCATTGCAATGGATTTGTTTGTCTTCAAAATATTTGTAAATGACGCTGTCGTCAAACTCGATCGATACTGTTGCCAAGGTTGCAAAGTGCTTGTTGATGCCACAGGATTTGCCTTCTGCAGTGTTGTAGGGTGCAAGGTAACCAAAATGATCACCACGGACCTCTCGCTGATCAATAATGCTTAGTTTCTCATTGCCGGTGTGGATGCGTCGCGCCTGGCTGAGGATAGAGCTAAAGTTGTAGTTGCTTCTCGATTGCGCGACGCCAGTTCGAATCTTTGAATTGCGACCTCGGCTCGGCCAGTTGCCGGTGCTAAGGCTGTAGAAAAAAGCTTCTGTGCATACTCTGGAGTCGAGGGCTCGCGTGACGCCTTTAATCATTTTTTTCTCTGGGTGTTTGTTGATAAAGTTGATAATACGTTTTTTAAAGCTAAGGACAACGCGAACCAAAGATTTCTCAAGGACAGCAAGCATAAGTTCCGAAACGTTTTCGACTCGTTTGTAGGCAATGTGATCCCTCGAGTAGGTGTTCCGCTTTGTGCTGAGGCAGAAAGCCATGTAGAGCAACTGTTTCACCGAGCACTTGTTAAACATGTCTTTGATGCTAATGCAAGTCGATTTCGGAAAAGCACTTTGGTACACATGCAATCGTTCTTGTGGGCTTCGCTCTTTCCACAAGGTCGTCGTGATTTTGTTGGACCCTGGAAAGACTTCATCCAAGTTAACATCGTACTCGGCAAAAATTACACTGATGTCGCAGCTGCCATGCTTCGTTACGACTTCGATAATTGGTTTGTTTGATTTCTTTTGCTTCTTCAGTTCAAGAACCCAAGACTCTGGAAATTTTGGATCTTTAAAAACGCAGGTGTTACCTTGCACGAGAACTTCACGGTCAATTTTACGCTCTTGCGCTACGACGCACTTTTCGTTACCACCAAGGATGAAGTAACCATCATCGCATATGTTGTGTTTGACGTGGCAGGTGTTCATGCAAGAACCGACCATGATCGGCACATAGCACAAGAGCATATCTTGTATTTCTTCTTTCTCACAGCCGAGCTCGCTAGTCATCTCAAAGCATAATGAGATGTAGACTGGGCTAACGATGCTGCTGCGCAGGAGCCTTGCGTTGGTCGCGTCAACAGCAATGTTGGATGGTGTGATGGTCTCGATGTCGTTGTTCAAAAGAATCGGGTTCTTGACAACAACATTCTTGCAAGACACTGAAAATGTTTTTGACAAGTCTAGTCCAACTTGATTTTCAAATGCAAAAATGTCGTAAACGGTCTTGTGTAACTCACGTTTAATAAAAGCATTGAAACTAATTTTTTGCTGATCTGTAGCACCTTTCTTCTCGAGCATGGACTCACAAATCCGCCAGCAGTCATCTTCCGACGGCCAATTTACAGGCTCCATAAAAACACTTATATTAATCCGTGTTTCAGTAGAGAAAATGAAGTCTCTGCTTCTACTGCTGTGCCTGAGCTTGTCGGAGGCCCTGTTCCTGACCGACAAGGATCACACGTTTGCTGATCCAACGAGCTACCAAATCGTCTATGCAGAATTTTCTGAAGACAACACAAGGAACAAGCAATTCTTCGCTGCCAACTTTCTAAAAGGTGATGCAATAAAAATGGAAGTCTTCTTACCAGTAGCTACAAAGGACGAGGTTGTGGTCTTGCAAGTCACCGGACACGAAATGGGATTTCCAAAGAGTGAAACTTATGTGCACGATGCTGCCAATGTCTTGGCGATGCGCAAGCTGTTCAAAGTGGAAACGATGGCACAAGTCAATACGACGGTAGTCATCCAGGTCGTAGGCAGAATCAAAGGTGCACACTACGCCGTCAGCGTAGGAAGCAAGCCGAACTTCAACATTTTTGACTACACGATAGCACTGCCCTATACCGTGCAGCGAATACGTACTTGGACCCGTACACTCTATTTCCCCTACATCTTTATCGTATTCACGGTGCTCTACTTGATTGCATGGCCGCTTAGCCGAGCTCGAAGTTGGGCCCTGTTGCCTCGGCTCGCTTCCTTCAGCTACTTTGCTTGGCTGATCGACGTGATCCTGCAGTTCTTCGTCACCATTCAGTTTAGTAGCAAAAAGAGTATACTAACATTCCTATTTCACTTGGTGCCGAACGCCGTTTTTGTGTACATGCTTTTGATCTGGGACCTCGGCAAGTCGAATCGCCAGAAGGAGGTGTTTCTTGGTGTGTCTTTGGCAAGTTTTGTCTTTGGTGGTGCAGGCGGCTATATTGGAGCAGCACTCTTGCTCTTTGCCTCGTTGCAAAAGTATTTTCAATTTATTGACACAAGAAAAGCAAAGGAGAAGATAATTTGCAAAGTATAAAAAAATAGTATATATCTTTAGTGCATCTTAAAGTAGTACACGAAATGCCTTACAAAGGAAAAACAAACATCTCAACAGCAAAATCGAAAATAACAAACTTGTCAAAGACCGGAACACAGCGTCCGCAATCGATTCCAAAACCTGTGAAGCGCATGAAGTGAGTCTTAATTCGTTTTTTCTAAATGAACATTAACAATATTAATCAACTGTTTTATGTAAAACCCTTTTAAATTTCTATGCTTTTTTGCACTCGCCCTTCGAACATGCGCTGGATAGGATTGTGAAGGAAACTTTCTGCAAAACACCTTTCTTCTGCGCGATCGCACCTCTTCGCAAAATGTCTTGAAGTTTGTGTGTCCACTTTTGCGAAAGACTGCTTTTTTCTTGGCCAATTCATAATCGTAGTAAATACTTGTAAAGTCTTTGAAGGTTGGTGCTTTCCTGTTGCTGTTGATGTAATTTTTTATGACTTGAGTTACAAGGCTTGGGTTAGCTTCACCACTAAATGCATCGTCTTCTTCTTCCACTTCATCGTCTGTCTCATTGCCGTCTTCCAGCTCGTCTTGCTGGCTCTCGTGTTCCTCGGTTGCCTTAGTTGAGTTGCTTTGCTCGAATTGATTTGCTCCCTCTAAAGAGACAAACGAATTGTCGGAATTACAGCCGTCGTCTTCGTCTTCGCTAAAAATACGTGTAAGTTTCAAGGGTGACAAGTTCATACTTAGTTTTTGTTTTTTTGATGGAGGATCGGTGACGTTGCGACATCCAAACGGTGCAAGGCCCGATGCCAAGGTGTGTGCATCTGTCGTTGTGTCCACCAACTTCAAGATTTTTAGTCCAGATAACGGTTAGCATAGGAATAGCATTGATATAAATTGATTAGCATGGGAATAGCATATAGAAGTTTAGGTTAGCGCCAAAAAGGTGCCCTATATAAGACTCTATAGACTCTAGAACACTTCGATGTTCCAGTTTCTGTTAGGGTTCACGACAGGCATCTACGTAGCTCAAAATTACAACATACCGCAAATAAGTGTGATTACAAAAATTATACAAGAAAAGCTTGCAGAAATTGAAAAAGAGCATAAGAAAAATGATTGATCGTAATGTATTTGTATGGTCGTCAAAGCAGGTCCGACGTCAGTATCGTAGACTATTGAAAATTAACAAGGAATTAGACTGTTTATTTAATACTAAATTTCCATTCATAAAACCAGGGCCGCGGCAGAATTGGTCTTTGACGCCACAGCAATTTGAAGCTCGTCGTGCGATCCTTGCAATACCGTTCTTACCGTATGATCTTTTGCGAGTTGAAGAACAGTTCAAGCAAGTCTACATGAGGCACATTGGTATTATTGCCTTTTTTAAAATAACTAACTTACATTAAAAATCGACATCCAATTGAAATTGCATTTCTTCTTCCGTATTCCCAACATTTGCCTTTGAATACTCACCGACGCGTTTCTCAAAAAAATTTGTTTTTCCTTGCAACGATATCATATCCATCCAATCAAACGGATTTCTCGTATGGTAAACTTTGTCTACACCAAGACTCTGAAGTAAACGATCTGCACAAAATTCAACGTATTGACACATCATCTTTGAGTTCATACCTATCAGTTCGACAGGTATTGCCTTCGTCACATAATCTTTTTCAATCTTGACGGCATTCTTGATGATTGTTTGCACACGTTCAACTGGTAATTTGTTGACCAAGTGATCCTTGTACAACAGACAGGCAAAGTCGCAATGCAGGCCTTCGTCACGAGAGATCAGCTCGTTGGAGAAGCATAGCCCAGGCATAAGGCCTCGTTTCTTCAACCAAAAAATGCTACAAAACGAAGCACTGAAAAAGATGCCTTCGCAAGCACTAAATGCCACTAGGCGTTCCGCAAAAGAGGCATTGTCTTGGTTGGTCCATTGCAAACACCAGTTGGCCTTTTCCTTGATGGCTTCGAAATGCTCCAGCGCACGAAACAATTGCAACTTTTCTTCCTTGTTGTTAACGTAGGTATCGATTAGCAATGAGTACATTTCTGAGTGTATATTTTCTATACTAATCTGGAAACCATAAAAACAACGTGCTTCGCTGTATTGGACTTCGTTCGTGAAATTCGCAACCAAGTTTTCATTGACGATACCATCAGATGCAGCAAAAAAAGCTAAAACATACTTTAAAAAGTAACGCTCGTTGTCGTTTAGCTTTTGCCAGTCTTGCTTGTCCTGTCCAAGATCGACCTCTTCGACTGTCCAAAAGGATGCCTCTGCCTTTTTGTAGAATGACCATATGTCCATATGTTGCAATGGAAATAGAACAAAGCGATTCGGATCTTCGGTCAGCATCGGCTCCGGGCTCAGCTCCCCCCTTAGCTCCTTTATCTTAAAGGCAGTTTTACGTACCGGTGCTTTGTTCCTTCGACGCTTGACGCGCTTCTGGTCGAATTCTAAATTTTTAAAGTTTCGTACAATTTTTTGATCAAGAGACATGACTTATTTTACCAGATTTTTTTTGTATTATAGGCGATCCGACTTGATATTTATTTTGAAATCCAAAAGAAGGCTTTTGCTATATACCGAAAAAATGACAGTTTCAAGATGTTGTCTGAGGTGGATTTAAGATTGTATGAAAAAGGTGTTTGTTATGTAAAACCGTGGTGCAGTGATTCAAAGCGTTTAGCGTTGCAACTGAAGAGCACACCACTGCGAATCACATATATTGACTACAATGATGACAAGGTCTATGAATTTATTGATGACTTTGTTGACACGAATATGCAGGCCAATATAAAAAATATTGAAGTTGCAAAGCATTTTTTTGTACCACAACTCTACCTTTTTAATAAGACTACTAAAGTATACGATGGTCCATGGACGACGCACCATGGTCGTAGCGTTACATTTAAAAATAGAATAGAGACAAAAATAAAATTTTAAGGACATAATTTATTAAGGATTTTTGTGCGATACAAACACTCACTTAAACATGTTGCCTTGTCAATCGATCGTTCTGTAATTGGATAACCACAATCTTCTCGAAACTTGTTCGTTATCCACGTCGGGCTGTAGACTAGCTTTTCGTACCAATACATTTTAGCATCGCATACGCTGTAAATTTCGTCTGCAGATATTTGTCCATCGGCATCCATGTCGTACTTCATCATGCAATGGACAACATCTTTCTTGCTCGGGCAGGCCTGTGCTGCAATTAAAATGCAAAAAAATAATAAATATTTCATTTATTTTTCATAGTCATGCATATTTATAGTTGAAATTTCTTTTCTCTTTGACGCGTTCGCTTCGAGTTGTATGACGCTGTGCTGACGAGAATAGCCAGGTGTACAGTAAAGTAATGGTTCCAGGTCAAAAGCCAACTTTAAGTCAACGTAGACTGTCTTTTTGCAACTACCACCGATATCCATAGACACGTAGCGTTTTTCTTTATTCTTCATGTACTCGGACACCAGACGAGACAATATCGATCGTGCCTCTTCAATTGTCGTTATTTTTTTGTTATGGATCTTTTTCAATACCGTCAACTTTTTTAGACTGTAGCCTTGCTGTACGATAGAGCTTGGTAGCCGGAAACCCGTAATGACGACAGCAGGCTCGGAACCTTTGCTCTCACTAAGGAACTGCACGATCCCGGGATCTAAAGCTTCGTCTTCAAGGTCCTCAATGTGATTGTTGTAAAATTGGCAAAAGACGACACCGCCAAAGATAAAACATTCAATCGGTTCGAGAACAGGCATGCAATTGCGTAAGACTCCGTATTGAATTTCAAGGTTAAAGTTAATTGTTCGTCGACGTTTGCCGTCAAAGATGCGTATAAAAGTCGAGTCTGGATCCAGTAGCAACAAGACATTCAGCGAACTAAACTTTACTTTGTCAAGTTGGTGTTTCAAGTTGACAAGCCCGTTTCGGTCAATGTCAAACTCATGTGATCGATCTCCAATGCTGCAAATGACATGATTTGCTTTTAAGCTTTTTGATGCAAGCACCGACGACGTAAATACCTTTGTGACCAAAGCACCTTTGACACTTGGATTCTTCAGTTTGACGGTAGCATAACTGTCAATCAATTTTTCAGTTGCAATACCAAGATTTGGACATTGCAATGTCAGAGATTCTTTGTCCCAGTAGTGACATAACATCTTGTCAATGTCGTGCCACGGTATCGCCAACGTGATACCTTCGCTCTCGTCAAAGGATGCGGCACAGACGCCAATCAAATTGCCCTTGGCATCAAACAGTGGTCCACCAGAGTTTCCTCCGTTGATCGACGCGTTGACTTGCAAGTAGTGTGCATGCCGTCCGGATATTTTGCCGCTAGAAATGTGACAGTCTTCTGAGGCGAGCGGAAATCCAATGCCCGTCGCTTCGTAACTTACTTCTTTGGTCGTATCGACAATTTTTCTACGCGGCTTGACCGGTGGAATACCTTTCATGATCTCTGCAAACGTTTTACCGATTTCTGTTTCCAAATGTTCGTTGTAGATCGCGTCGACTTCCAAAATTGCAAAGTCGAGTGGTTGGCAAGCAAGGATGACTTTCGCCCACATCTTGCACTTGCCTAGTTCTGGAAAGGTCAGTGCAACCCTTCGCGTCGGGCATCCATCAATGACATGTGCATTGGTCACTAGGTATCGTTTGGATCCGTCGTTCCTAGGCAAGTATAAATACTGCGAAGGCACGAAGAAAGCAGAACCGCAGACTTCCTCGTCAGTATTTCCAGTGGTTACATAAGGTTGATTGACGTCGATTTCAATTGAAGAACAAGTTACTTTTGCAACTCCTCTTTTAAAACGCTGGCATATGGCTTTTAGGGACTCTGACATTTTGAAGTCAAAATCTGGTGATGAAACTAAACCTGTCTTTACAGAGGAGGATCGCGCCAAGATCAGACAAACCCTCACACAGTTTTCTCAAAAGGTAACACAAAAGACAAAGAAGAAAGAAACGAAACGCGTCATACCGAACATCGTTGAACAAAAGTACCACGTTAACTTTTCGTGGAAAGATTATCCACCAGAGCTCGACGAAGTGCCACATCTGTTTTTGATACGCCTCAGCCTGTGGCCACTCTTGCATTTTAAATCCAATATTGCTTTAGAAGACCTGCAAGAGTATTGCATCCAAAGTGGTATATCTGGGATCGCCACCGACAGCACCGGGCTAGGCTACTACATGTCCGGCAACATTGCAAATGGTGGGCCCGTCAAGAGCATACGTTTGACCTTAGAGCCGAGCGAGGCGCGCGATGTAGTCGTATTACGAAATTGCACGTTTGTGACGCACACTGAGTGAGACTATAAATAGTTTTGACCTTGAACTTAAATGGAAACAGACATTTTGCTAGATAGCATACAAGTAAAAAAAAATGAATGTTTGATTTGTTACGAAGTTAAAGACGCCGGATTTTTTTGTGAGTACTGTGCTTGGGAACATTGTGATGACTGTCATGCTTTATGGCTGAAGCAATCGCAAACGTGCCCGCAGTGTCGCGCCGAGCTGGACGTGGAGCTGGGCGAGGAAGAAGACGATGAAGATGATTACCGATGCACACACGCTTTTGTCATTGTCATCTTGCATGTGTTTTTTTTCCTTTTGCTCTTTTATGTAGTCTTTGTGCTCCTTGTCACAGAACAAGTATCGTTGGACTGTGATGACGATGTCATGTGCCTTCTAAACACGTTGGTGTTGTTTCTTTTGCTTGTGTCGTGTGCTGTTCATACCATTGCAAAGGTTGCTTCTTATCGGCGTTGAACTCATCGCGTAGAAGGTCTTTTTTGCTCATCCAAGGTCGAATAAAGTGGTAGTGCTTTGCACAAAAAGCTTCATCGTGCATGTTTTCAATAACGTACTTAAATTGTTTTATTTTCAGTTCTAAGGCTGCTTCTTTCCTTTCGATCCTTTCTATGTCTTGCAATTTTGGCAGAATAATATGCTCTTTGTCATCTAGCAAAAACAAAAGTGAATCGGCGTAGGATGTAATGAGTTGCCGCTTCTTAATTTTTAATTTTTGCTTTGGCTCTGTCCAGCGCTGATCTCTCGGCACCGTGTTCTGCAAGGGAAAGTTGATGAATCGGAACAAGTTGGACCAGACTGTTTTCTCTAGCCTCAAGTCTTTGATGAAAAAATGTAGTTGCTGTAGGCATCGTTTTTCTGGTTGATCTTCCGAAACTGCAATTTCTTGACTGCAGCGTATTGCATTATTTTGCTCCGGCGTCAAGCCTTGAAGCAGCATTGCGTGCAAATGTTTAATCGCCTGTGTCATCTTTGGCTTTTGCTCTTCGTAACTATCGTCAGCAATGCCATCGTTTTCAAAAAAGCGTTGAAATTCATGCAGAAGCTCTTTAAACTTCATGTATATATTGACTAAATTGTTTTAGGGAATGGGATGCAATTTAAGTTCGCCAAGCGTACAGGTGCCTCCAAGGCGTCGTCGGACACGTCCACCGCGCTTGAATTTGCCTTTTGATACAGGATACGTTCCAAGTTCTGAAAGTGAAAGCACACCAACACCACCGAAGAAAAAAATGAGTTGCGAAGAGTCCTGGGTGAACAAAAAAAATCCTATGGAATGCTATTTCTGTTTGTCCAAGAACGGCTTGCTGATGACGATGCCACGCTGCCGTTGTCGCTTCTATGCCCACAAGTCTTGTTTGATGGAATACGTGTCGCACTGCAACTTGGTCTGTTCAATATGCAAAGAGTTTTACACGATACCAGAGATCGGTGAGAAAAATGTTGAAGTTATGCAGCGTGTCTTGACAATCATTAAAGATAGGGAAGAGTTTACACGGAACAAATTATTTATTGATTCAATCCTTAGTGTAACGTAGTAGCTCAAACTCTGGTGGATTCGTGCCAAAATTAATAAGTATACCGTCTCGACCTTTGTCGCGCATGTAGGCCTTGCACTGGTCCCTATGAATGTCGGTTAGTTTACGGACATACTTTATTTCAATCACGTGCGTTTCTGTCAAAATATCAATAAATGCCGTCGTCACGTGTATGTCATAGTAGTAGACGGCATTGCTCACCTCGGTCGATGCCGTGATCCCTTGACTGTTGAGGCCAAAGGCAAGAGCCATTTGGTAAGCTTTTTCACGGCGCCCAGGGCCGAGCTGAGCGTAGACGTCTTGCACCAAGTCTTGAACAACGTTCATTATCGATGCACTAGATGCTGATCCTTCAATGATAGGACTGGATCGTCAAAGGAGGAGCCTGGCTTTGCGTAGATTGGTTTCCCAAACTCTTCTCTTTGCAATTTGATCCAGTTTGTCTCTAGCCATTGTATGTCTTTGTCGGACCAGTTGTATTTGTGCATCAGGACATGAACACCTGCTATGGTTGCGTTCGGGAATCCCGGCAGCGCTAGGCCCTTCGAATCTTGCTTGGGCTTCTCGATCGGCGTCCGCATTTCATAGACTACTTTATTCATGTCATTATTCATACTTAAAATGTCTATATATAAGTTTAGTACCTATCTTAAAAAATGAGTGACGGCGAAAACAATATTGAAAATGACATGGAAGCAATGAACATGGATACGGATAGAGACAAAATTCGTCGATTAGATGAAGAACGCAGACGAAAGAGAGAAGAAACAATTCGCCGTGCACGTGAAGCACGGCGAAGAAAGCAGACAGGAACAAAACCGAATACTGCCTATGGTGATATCACGGGACAAGCGCCACCGGGTGTTTTAAAATTTTAGTCTAAAGAATGATTCTTGCGATTGAAGGTAACATTGGTGCAGGCAAGACGACCTTAAGCTACGAG
>MDTG01066540.1_pt1 | contig 11970 bp, 11 predicted proteins | sample 811421 | NCBI WGS metagenome assembly MDTG01 (sample SAMN05326645, study PRJNA326480) | marine metagenome | isolation source: seawater | place: Pacific Ocean: South East | collected 2011 | reverse complement strand
TTGAGATGAATTAAATATTTGATTTAAAACAAGTTTTAATTCAATAAGAGAATCATTTATTAACCATCCACAATTTTTTTTTTGTATTTCTTCCCATGGAGTTTTATTTGTTGTCAACACAGCAATTCTTCTTGCTAGAGCCTCAAGTATTGCAAGACCAAAGCTTTCACTTAAAGATGGAAGAGCAAGAAAATCATATTTATCAAATAATTTTATCTTTTTATTTTCATTAACTACTGGTTTCAAAAATCGAATATTTTTATATTTATATAAATTAAATTTTTTAATATAAAAATTTTTATTTCCAAAACCAACTATATCTAATTTCCAATTTTTATTATTAACTGCTTGCCAGGCTTTTATGAGTTTATCTAAACCTTTTTGATCATGAAGTCTTGAAAAAAAAATACATTTTTTATTTATTTTTTTTGTGATTTTTTTTTTTATATTTTTTCTTTTAATACTAAAAGGTAGAATAGCTGTTTTAAAATTCATATTTAAATTTTTTAAATTTTTTTCTTCTGTATTTGATCCACAATGTATAAGATCAGCATCTGCTAACATTTGTTTTTGATATAAATTCCAAGCAATTTTTTTCTTTATTTTTTTTTGTTCAAATGATTGGGGCTCAAAAAGACCCATCGAGTGAATTAAAATCTTTTTATTAAATTTAAGAGCTAATTTATGAATTTTAAAATAGAAAAAAGTCCAACCAACAAAAATATGAATTATATCAGAATTTAAAATAAGCTTATCTAATAGAATTTTATTTTTATAAGTCTTAGTTTCTTTGTGAATTATATAATAATTCAAATTTTGAAAATCACAAATTGCCTTGATGTTTTGAATTGCTGTATATTGACCACCATAACTCGGTTTATAATTTTCAGTAACTAAACATATTCGCATATTATTTGTAACTTTAATTTATGATAACACATTTATTCAAGTTGGATGAATCCAATTTATAAATATGAGCGTTATAATATTTTCTATTTGTATTAAAAATATTTCTTGTTGCATAATAACCAACATTATTTTTTTTTTTAAAAATTCCTTTTAAACAATTTTTAAAATCAAAACGATGAAAATTGAATTTTTCATCAAAACCATAAAATAATATATAATCAGGCTTTTTTTCTTTAATTTTATTTAAAAGATATTTTTCGGCTCTTTTATCGGCTATTTTCAAATTTCCAGCCATTCCAAAATATATGACCTCTTTTTCTGCAAAATAGAACGACCTGTGATTAACTAAAGTTATTGAATCATTTGGTAATTCATTATTTGCCCAATTAAAAAGATTATAACCATCTGCATATTTAGAAAGAACCTTTTTTTTCATATTTTCAGAAAAAGTTCCAGGTAGCAAATTATAAACACCTACCATAAGTATACAAATTACAAAAAAAGATTGAATAATAATTCCCAACTTTAAAATTTTAAAACTTATTGAGTCAGTTATTTTTTTTAATATCATTGATAAACTTAAAATAGATAAAAAATAAATTTCTAGGTAAAACCTTGGAGTTTTTTGACCAATGAGCGAATAAATAATTACAAAGGAAAATATAAGTAATAAAATTATTTTTTTATTTTTAAATTTGTTTGTTAATAAAAAGATAAATAAGAATAAGCCAACACCTATAAATTGAGTTAAATCTGAAAAAGATAAAGGTAAAAAAAATAAATAAGGAAATTTTTCTATTTGATAATTTTTAATATCTATAAAAATTTGATCAAATCCAGGAATATTTAATGGTAATGGATTTACTAAGAAATAATAAAAAGGATAATCATAGACATTTTGTTTCCAAAAAACTGGTGGCAATATTCCAATTATAAACAATGCAAAAAAAATTAACAAAAAATTATAAATTTTTATTTTTTTTGAAAAGACAAGGAAAAATGAAGTTACTATTAAAAAAAAACTTAAGGAGAATGATATTTTAGTTTGAACTGCGACAATCGGAAAAATAATTAATATATATAGTGTTTTTTTTAAAAACTTTTTATTTTGATTACTTTTTAAACAAAATAATAACAAAGCATAACAAAACAATATAAGTGAAATTGAAAATAATTGTGATTTAGATGATGAAACAAAAAACACTAATATAGGACAAGAAATTATACAAAGATATAGAAAGATTTGATTGTCTGTACTTAATTTTTGAAGATTGCTGAATTTTTTTAAAATTCCAATAATAGATATAATAGCAACAAAATTAATTAAAGATGTAAATTGATAAGCTTTAATTGATAATGCAAATGCATTTAGAAACTCACCAGCACCAACTAATGGTGCCTCGGGCATAAAAAGATCTTTAGAAAAACCACCATTATTTAATATATGTTTTGCAAATCCCATATGATATGAGATTGAGTCACCACTAGTAATAGGTGATATGGATAATAAAAAAAATAAAATTATTAAAATATAAACTATATAAATAAGCTTATTATCTTTTTTTAATTCAATTAAATTTCTTTTTAGAAAATTTAAAAGTGTATTAAAATTTAATAAAATATTAATAATACCTAAAAATGAAATAAAAGAAGAAATAATTAAAAAAAATTCATAATTATAAAAGCCTAAAAAAAAAATAGGATAAAAAATGAAGATGAACGAAACTAAACCAAATGAAATATTTTGATAAGATGTTTCAGAAATTTTTTCAATTACATTTTTTAGATTAAAAAAAATTATTATTTTATTCCCAAGATAATAAAATCCAGATAAAAAGAATAAAGATAAAAATAAATGCGATAAATACATTAATTCTATTTATTTTATTGATATATTTTTGTTTTATTTAAATGTAAATCCTAATTAATACCAGGTAAATAAACTAAATATTATTAAATAAAAGAATATAAAAAATGGATAGTAACAAAACCTTCATATTTTTATCTAACGCGTCTGGTGGAATTGCAAGCTTTCAATCAAATATAATTAATTTTTTGATTAAAAATAATAATCATACTTATTTAATTGATAAAAAATATAATCAAACACAAAAATACATAAAAAATAAAAATAGTCTTCACAAGTTAATTATATTCGATGTGTTTAAAAACTATTTAAAAGTTGTTAAAATTTTAAAAAATTTAAGTGTAAAAAATTCAAATCAAAATATTTTTGTAATAAGTAATACTGTTATTTTTTCAATTTATTTTCCAGTAATAAAGTTTTTTTTTAAAAAACCTAAAATTTTACTAATCCACCATAGTCATATTTATTATTATAATTTTACACAAATTTTTTTTGGTTTTTTAAGCTCACTTCTAGGTTTAATTACTTATCGTACAATTTTTGTATCAAATTTTACTATGAGATGGTGGAATAAATATTTTCCTTTTACTAGATTATCTAAACAATACCTTCAATATAATCTTGTTAATTTTCCAAATAAAATAAAAATAAAAAAGCAAAGAGAGTTACACATTGGTTTTGTTGGTAGGCTTGAAAAAGAAAAAGGATTAAAAGAATTTATAAGTATTGCAAAAAAAATTAAAAATAAAAAATTTAAATTTTATATTTTTGGAGAGGGATCAATAAAGATTATTAAAAAAAAATTAGGAAAAATTAAACTTTATAAATGGACAAAAAAAGAGCAAATATATAAAAAAATAAATGTTCTTTTTGTAACTAGTAATATAGAAAACTGTCCATTTAACGTGTTAGAAGCAAAAAGTTACGGTATACCTACAGTTACTAATTCCAAAGGTGGTATAACTGAAATTATCAAACATAATAAAGATGGAATATTGATAAATAAAGAATCTACAATTGAACAAATTGAAAAAAGTTTTCAAAAAATTTTACTCAGATATGAATTTTTTAAAAAAAACTGTATTATAAACTCAAATAAATTTAATATTAATAAATATAGCGTTTTAATAAAAAATTTAAATTAATATAAATTATTTAATTTATTAAAAATTTTTTTTCTTTTGAATAAATATAAGAAATCAAAATAGCCATTTAATATTGAAAGGTACATCATTTTATTATGATGTATTGATACATTCTCTCTAAAGATGATTTTATTTTTTAAACTAAATTTATTGTTGTTTCCCCTGATACCTAAAAATATAAATTTATAATTATTTAAAATTATTTTCAATGATTCAGAAGTAATATCTTGAATTCTTCCAAAAGGATAAGAAAAAAAACTTCTTTTTTTTATCATTTTTTCCAATTTTTTATTTCCAATCTCTATTATTTCATCTTTCATTTTTTTTGTGTAAGTAATTTTTGAAAAATCAAGATGACTTTTTGTATGATTTCCAATTGCATGTTTTTTTTTATCTAATTCAATTATGTCTCCTAAATTCATATTAATTCTTTTTAGAGATAAATTATTATAATTTTTGAGTTTAAGTCTGTTTTTTATAAATTTTATACATTGAGATTTTTTTTTCATTAAAATAAAATTAGTTGGAATAAAGTATATAGCTTTAATTTTTAACTTTTTAAGAATATTCCTTTCAAGTAAAATATTAGAATAAAATCCATCATCAAAAGTCAAAATTACATTTTTTCCTTTTAAATTATTTCGTGATATTTTATCTAAATCTTTGGGGTCAATAAATTTCCATCCATCCTTTTTAATATTTAGCATTTGACTTTCAAATAAATTAAAATCTTTAGGATCGATATCGTGATACATTAATACTCTTAATTGATTACTTTTTTCTAGCCTAAAAAATTTAATTATTTTATAAAAGGAGTATGTTAAAAAACTTAATAAATAATGAAAAAAATTCATAACTTTAATCAATTTTTAAATTTTTATTGTAAAAAATACAATGAAAAAAATTACTACATCGGAAAAAATAAGAAAGAACAAATTTCCTATTCCGAATTATTACTTATTATAAAAAAATTTAATTTTTTATTAAAAAAAAAAGTTAAGAGTAATTCTAAAATATTCGTTTTGCTAGACAATTCTAAAGCGCTACTAATTATATTTCTATCTATTCTATATGGATTTAGAATTTTTGTTCCTGTAAATCCAAAGAGTAGCAAAGATGAAATTGATTATATTATAAAAAAAACAAAACCAAGTTTTTTTATTATTGATAAAGATTTAAAAAAAAAAGTTTCAAAAATTAATAAAACAAGAACTTTATTTATAAATCATAATAATTTTATTGAAAAAATAAAAAAAATTAAATTTTTCGAAAATAAAAGTTTAAATCTAAATAAAAAACAAAGTGTTGCTCAAATACTTTTTACATCTGGTTCTACGGGCAATCCTAAAGGAGTGGTATTGACACATCAGTCAATGCTAACAAATTTATTTGATATTAAAAATTGTCTCAATATAAAAGAAAATAATCCAAGATTTATATCGGTAACACCATTATATCACAATAATGGACAATTTATTCCAACTCTGCTTCCTTTGATTTTAGGCGGTAGTACAATTTCTATCAGTCCTGATACTAGCTTAATTAACTTTTGGCCCATATCAAAAACATTTAGGATCAATTACTCCTCAGTAATGGCTACTCATATTAATTATTTTAATAAATTAAAATCAATTAAAAATCATACAATCAAATCTTTATTTTGTGGAGGTGCAAAATTGGATAAAAATTCTCAAAAATTTTTTGAAAAAAAATTTAACTTAAAAATTTTATGTAACTACGGTTTAACAGAAACCTCTTCCATTGCAGCAACTGAATCACTTCACAAAAAAAAATTTTTTTATGGATCTGTTGGCAAAAGACTAAATAATAATCAAATTAAGTTTATGAACAAAAGCGGAAAGTATGGAGAAATTTGGATTAAAGGAAATAATATTTTTAAAGAATATCTAGGGGAAAAAAAATTAACAGCATCAAAATTCTCACAAAAATGGTTTAAAACTGGAGATCTAGGATATCAAAATTCAAAAGGGTATATATTTATAAAAGATAGAATTGATAATATGATCATAGTATCTGGTGAAAATATTTACCCATCAGAAATTGAAAATTGCCTATCTAAATTTAAAAAAATTACATTAGGTATCGTTAGCTCTATACCTAATGAAATTACTCAAAATACATTAATATTAGTTTATGAAAGCAAACAAGTAATAAACAATGATGAAATCTACAATTTTTTAAAACAAAAATTATCAAAATTCAAAATACCAAAAAAAATTGTTAATATAAAGGAATTGGATATTAAAGAAATTCCAAAAGCCGGAAATAAAAAAGTATTGAGAAAAAAATTAAAATTAATACTTCATAAAAAATTATTTAAAAAATTTTAAAAATTTCTCCACTGTTAATTTGGAAAAATCCTCAATTAAAGCAGGTGAATATTTTTTTTTAAAAATTTTCTCAAGATCAGTAACAATCATTGCAAAATCAAAAGAGTCTATATTAAGATCCACGAATAATTTAGACTTTAAATTAATTTTAATTTTAAATTTTTTTTTAAAGTAAATAATTATTTTTTCTTTTTTATCCATTTTTTTAAAGTACTATACTATTAATGTTAATTAAAAAACTTTATTATAAAGATTACTCAAAAATTAAAAAACTTGTATCTAGAAATAAATTAAAAATACCAAAATATCTAAATTGGAAAAAGTTATGGAACAACGAAAAAAAAGATGTAGGTGAAGGAATATTTAAGGAAAAAATATTAGTTGGTTATCATTCTTATTTTAAAAAAAAACTAAAAATAAAAAATAAATTTTTTAAAATTCTAGTTAGTTCAAGCTGGGTAGTTGAAGAAAAATACAGAAGAAATTCTATAATATTATTAAATCGATATTTCAATAAAAAATCAGATTTTTTTTTAACCACAACTGCAAATTATAATGTTTCTAAAATTTGGAAATCATTTGGTGCATTTGAAATAAACGATAACAGTTGTAGAAAAATTTTTTTTAAAATTTTAAATACTGAAAAATTTATAGAAATTGTTTTAAGAAAAAAAAAATTAAAATATTTTCAGTTTTTCATTAAATTTTTTTCTGTTTTTTTTAATATTTATTTAAAAATATTCAAAAAAGAAGAGGCAAGAAAATTCAATTTAAATTATAAATTTCAAAATTTTTTATGTAATGAAATAACTAATTTTAATTTACTTTATGAAAAAAACTCGAAAAATGCACATGAAATTCGAAGTAAAAAAGATTTTCAAAATTATTTGGGTGCAATTTCGTCAAATAAAAAAATTTATTTTATGTTAATTAAAAAAAAATCTAAATTAATTGGCTATTCAGTACTTGTTAAAGAAAAAATTTTAAATTTAAATAGTTATAGAATGAATTTGGGACAAATAAGGATCTTCGATAATGAAATAAAAAATATAAATGAAGTATTTTATAAAATTACACTATTTGCAAAAAAAAAAAATTGTGCAATTGTCGAATTTCGAAACTTAAATAAAAAAATAGTGCCTAATTTAAATAAAAAAAACTACTTTTTGAGACATATATCAAATAATCCTTACTTGATATTAGCTAGAAACAAAAATTATTTAATTAAAAAAACAATTATAGATAATTGGGATACCTCATATTTAGATGGTGATTGTATGCTTTAATTAAAAAATTTTTAACATTTAAAATTTGATTTTATAATATTTAAATTATGAATACTGAAAAATTATTAAAAATTTGGTTCTTTATTTCATTAGCAATTTTGATTGTTTTTTTTGGTTGGTTGTTAAAATTTTTTATATATAAAATTTTTATAAATAATTTATATTTTAATTTTAGTTATTTAATTTACTTAAAAAATTTAATCTATTTAATTTTTGTTTTTACTATTTATTTTATTTATAAAAAAAAAAATACTTAAGAAATTTTACTTCTTTAATTTTATTTGGTTTTTTTATTCATGATACAAATTTTAAAAATATAAATTTTAAATTAGAGTATAATTTAAAACATAATTTTATAAGTTATAATATTATAAATTATTTTAAGAAAAAATTTATTACAACAAATTCTGAATATTTGTCATTCTCATATATTAACAAAGATTTTAATAACAATCTTTTAATTAGACAAGATTTGATACCTGGAATATTTATTTATAATAAAGAAACCAAAAAATTAATAAAAATAATTGAAAATGAAGGAATCTCAACTTTACTACCATTTTCGATAGAGAAAGATGTTATAACTAATGGTTATATTCTTACCTATTTTACAAATTCAAATCTAAGCAGATTGTATCTTGATAAAAATTTTCAAAATAAAAAATTACTTTGGAACAAATCTTATAGCACAGTATTTCATCATTGGGGAGATGAATTTAATGATAATTTTTATTTAATGGGTAGTGTTACAAATTCTTTCCCACATCCCTTTCAGAGATTATATAAAAATAATTTTAAAGATTGCAGGACTGGTAATTTTTTAAACGAAACTATAGAAATTATTAATAAAAAAAATGGTAAATTAATTAAGAATTTTTTTATTTTAGATTTAGTAAGTGAAATATCTGAAATAAATAATATTAATTTTAAGTTAATTTGCAATGACCCAACCCACAGTAATGACGTAAGAGTCATTAAAAACGAAAAACACGCTAAATTTTTTCCAAATGGAAAAGTAGGAGATATGTTAATTAGTTTAAGACATTTTAACTCTATAGTCTTAATTGATAAGGACACATTAAAATTAAAGTGGCATTTAACTGGAAAATCAAATTGGCAACATGCTCCAAGAATTACTGATGCTGGAACAATACTTATTTTCGATAACCTAGGATCAAATCCTGTTTTTGGTTTAAGTAGAATTTCATCTGTTGATATTAAAACTAAAAATATTATTGGTATATATGAGGGAAAATCGAATGATCAGTATTTTTCATCAGAGTCTGGTGGTAGATTACAAATTTATAATGGTGAAATTTACATAACAAACACAAATAATGCAAAGCTATTTAAAATAAATTGTTCTAACTTAAATTTACTAAGAGATTGTAAAAGAGAAGATATATTTGCATTAGAAAAGAAAAATGATTTGTTTTTTTCAGATTTATTTTAATACAGAAAACTCATTGAAATTTAATTTTTCATAAATCTTCTTTGTACTTTCGTCTAAATTAAATTGATTAGGAGTCGCTTTTTTTTTTATAATTTGAATTCTATTAATAGCAGGCTCATTTAATTTTAAATCACAAAATTTAAAGATAATCATTATATTTTCCTCAAAATTATTTATGAGTTTATCATAATTAATGAGAAGTATGTTTTTTTTAAAAGTTTCATTTAAATATTTTTTCAAAACTAAATTATATAAACATTTCCATTGTTCTTCGTAAAACTTATTGTTATTTTCTTGCAACATTAAGTCGATTGTCTTGTGATTTTCATAATTTTCAAATAACAAAGGTTTTCTAGAACTTCCAAACTCAAAGTGTTTTAAATAATAAAGATTCTTATCAAACCCTTCAATTTCCTCTGACAATTTTATAAAATTTTTATGAACTTTTGATAAAGAGTCAATTGTTGAACTTGGATTTCTATAACAAATTAAAAATTTAGAATCATTGAAGTATTTTTTTAAAAGAAATACTCTGAAAATATTATAATTCCCTTTAGAAAAATATCGATCACTTTTTTTTGTATATAAACATTTTTGGATAAATTTTCTAAACTTAAATTCTAATTTTGGATCAGATGTTTCGGGGTATAATAATTTACAAAATTCTCCACCGTTATAATTCTCTAAATATTCTGACCAGAAAAGTTCTTCGAATGCATCTGGTGAGTTGAGATTAATCTCCATTTTGTCACCATGAGGTCTTTCTATTTTTTTTGTACCAAAGTAATATAGATTTTTAAAGTACTTCCATAAAATTGGCGTTTTTATAAAGGGAAGATCACTATAGTCATATGAGCATGTTGTTGTTGAGGTGTTTATTAAATGAGCCAGTAAAGTAGTGCCTGATCTCGGCATCCCACATATAAATATTGGTTTATTTATATTTTGTTCTTTTACAATTCTATCCTCAATATTAGATATTGAGTCAAATAAGAAATTAAATTTTTCTTGAAAAAAATATGGAAAATTATTTATTTTTTTTTTCAATTTGTTTTTTTTCTTTTTTTTTAAACAAAAGTTTAATCGGATAAAAAATAATACCAAAAAAAATAACAATTATTCCAAATATAAATAAAATCCCTTGCCCTATAAGAGGTATTAAAGGAGCTATACCTAAATATGCAAAAGCATTTTCTTGAACAAAAAGACCAAAAAAAATAAGAATTGAAAAAAATTTATACATAAATGAATATTATCTAAATTATTGAATTTTTATTGATTGTCAAAGACAACTTTTGAATTGAATATAAATTTTAATAATAATTTATATAATTTTTTTTTTGATATATTTATATAAATTTAAATAGTCTCTCAAAATTATATCAAGGTTTTTTAGTCTTAAATTTTTAAAATTATTTCTTAAATTTTTTGTATCCGACACTATAAAAGGTGGATCACCTCTTCTTGGCATATTAAACCTTATTTTAACCTTTTTCCTTAAAGCTAACTCAAATTTTTTCAAAATTTTTAGCGTTGAAACTTTTTGACCAGTACCACAGTTGATAATTGTTTCTTTCTTTTGCGAATAAATTATATTAAAAATAATTTTACATATATCTACTATATGGATGTAGTCTCTTATAGTTGAATTATCACGTAAAATTATTTTAGGTTTATTAACATAAAAAATTGGTTTTTTTTTAATAAAACTTTTAGTTATCAAAAAAATCACTGATTTTTTTTTTTGAAAGATAGAAAAAAACTTCTTATCAATTCCCGCAATATTGAAGAATCTTAAAATGTGAATATCTATCTTGTTTTTTTTCGATAACATATAATTTTCTGCTTCTAATTTATATTTCCCATATGGATTTATTGGTTTCTTTTTTTGGCTCTCAGAACATATTCCTTCAGAAACATCTCCATATACTGCTGCGGAACTTGCAAATATAAATTTTTTAACTTTATGCCTTATAGAAATATCAATTAAATTCTTTGAAGAAATTAAATTTATTAATTTATAATCTTCTTTTTCAACAAAACTTTTTTCTGCATCTATTTTTGCAGCTAAATGAATTACACATTTAATATTATTTTTTGAAAAGAAAGTATTTATTTTTTTTTTATTTCTTATGTCAATTTTCTCAAAATAAATACTTGATTTAAATTTTTTTTTTAAAATTTTGATTGTACTTTTTGAACTGTTTGAAAAATTATCAATGCAGAATATCTTTAATTTTTTTTGTTTTAATAAATAATCTATTAAGTGTGACCCCACATATCCAGCACCTCCCGTCACTAATATGTTCATTAGATAATGTCCTATAATTTTTGATTAATTATACAAATTATAAATTTAAATTTTATAATATAGAGATATCATAAATATTAATTTTTTAATGTATAAAATTCAGTATTATATATGTATTCAACTATATATAAATAAAACATGCAATTATTTAATTTTATAAATAAAAAAAAAATTTATATTTATTATATTTTTTGCATCCTATTTCTAATATTCACAACAAATTATTTTACAGATTTTGAATTAATAAATACTTTTGGACAAAAAGATATCGAACAGTACTATATGTTAGCTGAGTTAGCACCAGCACTACCAACGAATAATGACAATATATTAGCTCATATTTCAACAAGATACTTAATTCCATACTTTGCAGGAATAATTGCATATATTACTAGTTTTGAACTTTTTATCTCTTTTAAAATATTAAATTATTTATTTTTAATTATTTTTCTAATAACTTTAATTAAGTTTAATAATAATTTTTTTTTTTCAAATAAAGAAAAAATAATATTTTTTTCATTAATTATATTAAATCCTTACATTATAAGACATCATCTTTTTCAACCTGTTCAAGCTCATGATTTATTATTTTTTTTACTTACTATTTCATTTCTATTTGGGATTATTAAAAATAATTTTAAATATATA
>MDTG01101124.1_pt1 | contig 11971 bp, 14 predicted proteins | sample 811421 | NCBI WGS metagenome assembly MDTG01 (sample SAMN05326645, study PRJNA326480) | marine metagenome | isolation source: seawater | place: Pacific Ocean: South East | collected 2011 | reverse complement strand
TAATGTCTATATATCCAAAATTATTACTCATAGTTTGATAAATATACATTAATAATATAATTTTGTATCAGACAAATGAACCCACTTTTTCTACTTTTTGTTGTGTTGCCAGCTTTAGAAATATTTTTATTGATAAAGATTGGTGGTCAAATTGGCGCTTTAAACACTATTTCGCTGATTTTCATAACAGCGGTAATAGGCATTTACTTTGCTAAATCGCAGGGCATCAAAACCATTCAATCTGGTGTTCAAAATATATATCAAAACAAAATTCCAATTTTTGAAATAATATCTGGTGCATCCATTGCAATAGCTGCGCTATTACTAATCATACCTGGTTTTTTTACTGATGCTATAGGATTTCTTCTATTAATTCCTTTTACAAGAAAAATTATAATTAATTTTTTTGTAAAAAAAAATAAAATTAAATCTAAAGATAACGATGGAAAAATTCTTGATGGAGAAATAATTGAAGATAAAAAAGATGAATTATAAGATTATTGGTAAATATATTAAAAATTTAGATTTTAAAATTCCAAATCCAAAAACTTTTACTCTATTATCAAAAAATATTTCCAACTATAAAATAAATATTGATATAAAAAGTAATCAAATTAAAGAAAAAATTATTGAGATAGAGACTACACTAATTCTCAAACCCGTAAAAATTGATGAAAATAAAATTGATACCAAAATAACATACTCTGCGATTATCGAGTTAATGAATAACGTATCAGATAAAAAGGAAATTGAAAAAATTATTTTAGTAAATGTGCCTTCTGATATTTATGCTGAAGTAAGAGAAATTTTTATATTTGTTTTTGAAAAATCTGGTTTTAAAGACATTAAGATAAATAAAGAAGTAGATTTTTTAAAACTTTATAATCAAAAAAACAATTAGTAGAAATTTTTTTTTATTTCTGATTTTAAAAATTTTTTATGATTATTTAATTCAGTTTCTGATAAATTTAAGATCTTTTTACTATATATTTTAGATTGATTGGTATCTTTTAACTCATTATAAGATGATACAGAGAGATCAAATCTAGGCTCTTTAGCATCTAGTAAATGTATATACACCTCTCTTAATAACTCACAATCTAACAATGCGTTGTGTTTAGTTCTCCTAGAAATATCTACATTAAATCTTTTACACAATGAGTCTAAAGAGTTAGATAGTCCTGGAAACTTGTTTCTAGCAACTTCTAAAGAATCAATTACTAAATCTTTACTAATTGTATCTTTATTTATAAGTTTTAATTCTCCATTTAAGAAACTCAAATCAAAATTTGCATTATGTATAATTAATTTTTTTCCTTTAATAAATTTTGAAAATTCATCTGCAATTTGATTAAACGTTTTTTTTGATTTTAATATTTCTTCAGAAAAACCATGTACTTTAAAAGCTTCTTCTGGGACACTTCTTTGTGGGTTTATAAGTGTATGAAAAACTTTATTAGTAGGGATTAAATCTTTAGTTTCAATACAAGCAATTTCAACAATCTTGTGACCTTCATTAAAAGACAAACCTGTTGTTTCTGTGTCTAAGAATATTTCACTCATACTTGAGCATTATATTGAAAAGTCTTTTTTTTAAAACAGATATTGATTTATTATTAACAACTATTTGATCACAAAATTTAGATTTTTTTTTATCATTTAATTGATGGTTATTGAGAAACTCAAACATCTTTTTATTCCCTCCTTTTTTTAAAAATCTCCTAAGTCTTATATTTTTGTTTGATTTAATAAATATTATTAAATCAAAATATCTTGAAAGATTGCTTTCAACTAATAAAGGAATTTCTAAAAATATAAATTTTTTATTTTTGTATTTTTTTATGAAACTTTTCATTTTGTTTCTAACGAGTGGGTGAATTATTTTTTCTAACTTTGACAAAAGCTTACGATTGTTGTGTAATTTATTCTTTATAGTAGCTTTTAAGTTTTTTGTTAATTTTAGTCCAAAATTTTTAGCAACTTTCTTTTTAAATGCTTTATTTTTATACAAAGATCTAACTATATTATCAGCACAAAACAAAGGTCCTTTATTTTTTGAAATTATATTGCTTGCTGTTGTTTTACCTGATGCTATTGAACCTGTTATGCCAATTATCATTATTTTAATTTTGAGTTAAGTAAATCAATTAACTGATCATCAATTTCTGGATTAATTTTATTCCAAAGATAAAAAGATTTTTGACCCTGATAAATAAACATATTCAATCCGTTAAATGTTTTAATATTTTTTTCTTTTAAAAATTTTAATGTACTAGTTTCAATTGGATTATAAATTGTATCTATAAAAAGCAAATTTTCCTTTACGTTTTCAAATTTAAAGTCAAAGTCACTACCGTTTTTTAGACCAAGACTGGTCGCATTTATGATTATATCATAATTACTTATCTCATTTTTGAGATCTCTCCACTCAACTATATTTAGAAATTTAAATCTTTTTTTTAAAAATATAGATTTTTCATGTGTTCTATTTACAACAGTAATGTTCTGAACTTTCGTTTTTTGAAGTGAAAAAATTACTGAAGGAGAAACTCCTCCAGCACCAATAATAAGAGCTTTTTTGTTTTCAGCATCAGTAATTTCTTTTAAGTAAGCAGCTTGTAATCCAAATACATCGGTATTATCACCAACTAGATTATTTTTTTCATCAAGATAAATTGTATTAACCGAATTAGTAAATTTTGCATCATTTATTAAATGATCTAAGAATACAATAACTTTTTGTTTATAGGGAAGGGTAACATTAACACCAGTTAATTCTTTATTCCGGATCTTGCTGATTAAATCTTTTAAATCTTTTTCTTTGACATTAATTAAATCATAATCTGCGTTAAGATTATATTTTTTAATCCAATATTTATGTAATATCGGAGATAACGAGTGGCTTACTGGATCTCCTATAACTGCAAAAATCTTTTTTTTCATTCTTTATGTTGCTTAATATAATCTATTATTTGTTTAATAGGCAGACCCATAATAGAGTTTTGGTCTCCTTTAATATATTCAAACAATTTTAGTCCGTCAGCTTCAATTTGATAAACTCCATAAGCAAATAGTGTTTCGGTTTTTATTTTATCTAAGTATTCTATCAACTTGCGCTCGCTTAGGTTTTTCATTTTTAATTCAGATTTATCAGTGTAGTTCCAAATCATTGACCCATTTTTTGAAATACAAACAGAACTTATTAAATAATGTGTTGAATTATTTAATTTTTTTAAAGTTAATAACGCTTCGTCCCTAGATTTTGGTTTATTAATTAGTTCGTTATTAAGTGAAATCACACTGTCTGCGCCTAAAACTAATCTATCTGGATTTTTATTACTTACCTTTAGTGATTTTAATTCTGCTAAATTTTTTGAAATAATTAAAGGATCTGCGCCTTCTTCAAGCAAAGAATTTTTTACTTCATCTTCGTCAATATTTGAAACAATAACTTCCGCATCTATTTTGTAATTGTCCAGAATCTTTTTTCTTACTCCGCTTCTTGAGGCTAGTATAATTTTCATTTGTTTTTTTGTATTTCGAGAATTTTAAGAATTGATGCTGCCGTCTCTTCAACTGATTTTCTTGTAACGTCAATTATAGGCCAATTATTTTTTTTAAATAGTTGTTTAGATCTAGCAACTTCATCTTTTATAAAATTAAGATCTGTATATTCTTTCAAATTATTTTCTTTCATTATTGCAACTCTATTTCGTCTTATATCGGCGAGCCTCTCTGGATCAGCTACAAGTCCAATTATACAAGATTTGTTTTTCTTCGTTGTTAGAGTATCAGGTATTTTTTGTTCTAAAACCAAAGGAATATTAATTGTTTTGTATCCTCTGTTAGCAAGATAAATTGAAGTAGGTGTTTTACTTGTTCTGCTCACTCCTAATAGAACTATATCCGCAGAATTAACATCATCTAACTTTTTGCCATCATCATGGGACATTGTAAATTGTATTGCCTCTATCCTTTTATAATATTGATCGTCCAATACGTGTTGTGCGCTTGGTTTATGAATTGCTTTTTGATTTAAAAGTTTAGAAAAGTTTAGAATTAGATTTCCTAATATCCCAAAACAGGGGACATTATTTTTTAAACTAGCGTTTGAAATATATTTCGCAAGTTTAGTTTCAACTATTGTATATAAAATTATAGAATTTTTTACACTTAAACATTCTTTTATAATTTTATCTATTTGTTGTTCTGTTCTGATAAATGCAAATTCTTTTTTATCGTAGTCAAAATTAGCAAATTGAGATTTTAAAGACAAAAAAATTCTATCCAGGGTTTCACCTGTAGAGTCACTAACAAGATATACATTGTATTTTTCGTTCATATTTTTGTTAATAATTATTTAACAACTTTAACTTTTATATGAAATTTAAATTTCTAAAAAATCAATTAACAATAATTAACATTATTCTTACAATTTGTTAGATGTTAATAGTTAAATTCTAGCAGTGTTTATAAATCAAGAATTTCGCTTAAAATTAGCGATAATATTTATCATTTTATTAAAAACTGATTGTATAAAACATGTATAATTAGTTATATTAGTAATCAACAGGACCTACTAGTAATTCCATACTTAAATATATTAAATTATAATTATGAGAACTATTGAAAAGATTTTAGTTAATAAAAATAAATCTTGTAAACCTATTTGGTTTATGAGACAAGCCGGAAGACATTTACCAGAATTTAGAAAAATCAGATCTAAAAATAAAAATTTTATAAAACTGTGTTTGAACGCTAAACTGAGCGCTAAAATTACCCTACAACCCGTGAATAGATATAACTTAGATGCTGCAATAATATTCTCTGATATATTAATGATTCCTTATGCACTAGGGCAAGATGTAAAGTTTAAAAAAAAAGAGGGGCCTGTATTGAATAATTTTGATGAAAAAAAATTTTTTAAGTACAAGAAAAAAGATTTTCTGAAAGAGTTAACGCCGACATATAAATGTATTAACATAGTTAGAAAAAAGTTAAATAAGAATAAAACGTTAATATCTTTTGTTGGTGCGCCTTGGACTTTGATTATCTATATGATGGGTTTAAAAAAAAATAAAAAACAATTAAGCCAACCAAAAACAATACAAATAAAAATGATTAAGCGCGTAATTAATAAACTTACTGATTACATTTGTTTACATATAGAAAAACAAAAAAAAGCAGGTGCTGACATAGTACAAGTTTTTGACTCATGGGCTGGATTACTGCCTAGCAAGTTATTAAATGATTTTTGCTATAAGCCAAATTTAAGAATTGTCAAATTCTGTAAAAAGAATAAAATACCAGTAATATGTTTTCCCAAAGGTATTAAAAAAAAATATCTAAATTTTAATCAGTTTGTAAGACCCAATGGCTTAAACCTTGATAGCGATGTTGACCCGAAGTGGGCTAAGAAAAATTTGAAAAATGTAACTTTGCAAGGCGGCATTAATCCTCTTATCCTATTAAAATCTGAAAGGAAAATTTATAAGGAAGCTAAAAAGTACTTGGACATTTTTAAAAACGTTCCTTATATTTTCAATTTAGGTCACGGATTAGTTCCAAGCACTGATCCTAATAAGTTGAAAAAATTAGTTGAATTTGTGAGGCATTATTAACAATGAACAAAAATCATCCAAAGGTGAACTTCGGGAAAACAGGCGTGCTTATAGTAAACTTAGGTACGCCAGACTCTACCAGATGGTGGGATATTAGAAAATATCTAAAAGAGTTTTTGTCAGATAGGAGAGTCATCGAGGTAAATCCAATTATTTGGCAAATAATTTTAAATCTAATTATTTTAAATTTAAGACCGTCAAAAACGGCACACGCATATAAAAAGATCTGGTTTAAGGAAACCAACGAGTCACCTTTACTATATTATACTAAGTCCCAAGCAAAAAAATTATCTAATAAAATTGGAAGTGACAAGATCATAGTAGATTTTGCAATGAGGTACGGTAATCCTAGTATTAATAAAAAACTTAATTTATTAAAAGATAGAGGTTGTGAAAATTTAGTAATTTTACCACTATACCCACAATATGCTGCTGCTACCACCGCAACAGTTTGCGACGAAGTTTATAGATCATTGATGAAGATGAGATGGCAACCAAGTTTACAAATTATTCCTCATTACGAAAGCGAGGATTTATATATCGAGGCTTTAATTAAAAGCATAAAAGAGAAAGTAAGAAAAATAGATTGGAAGCCAGATTTAATATTAGCCTCTTATCATGGTATTCCACAGTCCTATTTTGACAAAGGTGATCCCTATCAATGTTATTGTCAAAAAACTACTAGATTAATGTCGGAAGGATTTAAAGATGTTGAAATACAGATCAGTTTCCAATCAAGATTCGGTCCAAGTGAGTGGTTAAAACCTTATACTGATAAAACTTTGGAAGATCTTCCGTCTAAAAACAAGAAAAATATCTTAGTAATTTGTCCAGGTTTTGCTTCCGATTGTGTTGAAACCCTGGAGGAGATTAATATACAAGGGCGGGAAAGTTTTTTAGAAAAAGGCGGACTTAATTTTGATTTAATTCCCTGTTTAAATGATCAAGATGATCATATTGAATTGTTAGCTACTATTTGCAAAAGATATCTAGTTTAAAATATGAATTTTTATTTGTTATTTAAATCACTACATATTATTTCAGTTATTTCATGGATGGCTGGATTATTATATTTGCCACGTATTTTTGTTTATCATTCTGAAGCAACACATGTTTCCCAACAAGAAGTATTTAAAGTAATGGAGCGTAAGCTCTATAATTACATAATGATGCCAGCTATGATTCTAACTTGGCTTTTTGGCATTTTATTAATACATTATTTAGGATTTTCAATTTTTACAGAATTATGGATGCAAATTAAAACAGTTTCAATTTTACTGCTAACACACTATCATTTTTATTTAGGTAAGAATTTAAGATCTTTCGCTAAAGATGAGAATAAAAAAAAATCTAAATTTTTTAGAATTATAAATGAAATACCGACAATTTTATTAATAGTCATAGTAATTGTTGTTGTTTTTAAACCTTTATAATAGGGCTTGAAATATTTTTGAAAATACATATATTGTTCATACTTACCTACAAAAAAATCAAACAATGAATCTACAAGAGTTAAAGCAAAAAAATCCTGCAGAGCTTATTAATGAAGCTGAGAAACTTGGAATTGAAAATCCTAGCACATTAAGAAAGCAAGAAATTTTATTTGCAATTTTAAAAAAACTTGCTGAGAAAAATGAACAAATAACAGCCACTGGTGTTTTAGAGGTTCTACAAGATGGATTTGGCTTTTTAAGAGCGATAGAGTCAAATTATTTACCAGGCCCAGATGATATTTACGTCAGCCCAAGCCAAATTAGAAAATTTGGTCTAAGAACCGGCGACTCAGTCGAAGGTGAGATAAGGGGCCCAAAAGATGCTGAAAGATATTTTGCTTTACTTAAAGTTAATAAAATTAATTTTGATGAACCAGATAAAGGAAAAAATAAAATTGCTTTTGATAATTTAACCCCATTATACCCTAATGAAAGAATAAAATTAGAAGTTGAAACAACCAAAGTAGAAAAGAAACCTGATAACACAGCTAGACTAATTGACTTAGTAAGCCCTATCGGAAAAGGCCAAAGATCGCTTATAGTATCTCCTCCAAGAGCAGGAAAAACAATTATTCTTCAAAATATTGCACAATCAATCACGGCTAATCATCCAGAGTGTTATTTAATGGTTTTATTAATAGATGAAAGACCTGAGGAAGTTACTGATATGCAAAGGTCAGTAAAAGGTGAAGTCGTCGCCTCAACATTTGACGAGCCTGCTTCTAGGCACGTGGCTGTAGCGGAGATGGTTATAGAAAAAGCTAAAAGATTAGTAGAACATAAAAAGGATGTAGTAATTTTGCTAGACTCCATTACTCGTTTAGGAAGAGCTTATAATGCCGTGATACCAAGTTCTGGTAAAGTTTTAACAGGTGGTGTGGATGCTAATGCATTACAAAGACCAAAAAGATTTTTCGGTGCAGCAAGAAATGTTGAAGAAGGAGGGTCATTAACAATTATCTCAACCGCACTAATAGACACTGGAAGTAGAATGGATGAAGTTATTTTTGAGGAATTTAAAGGAACTGGTAACTCAGAATTAATACTTGACAGAAAAGTAGCTGATAAAAGAATTTATCCAGCTCTAGATATAACTAGATCTGGAACGAGAAGAGAGGAACTTCTTTTTGAAAAAGACGATTTATCTAAAATGAATGTATTAAGAAGAATAATTAGTCCAATGGGCACTATGGATGGTATAGAGTTTTTAATTTCTAAATTAAAAAATACAAAGAATAATTCAGATTTTTTTGAATCAATGAATAAATCTGCAAATTAATTTAAATAATTATTGCAAAGTCTGATTGCTAAAATTTACATTGTGTAAATAAAAATTAACTATATTTTCTAACGCCATAGCTTTTTCATTCAAAGAAATACACTCTATAAGTTTTTGTTTTTCCTCATTTGTCACAGGAGCAATCATTGATAAAGTATTAATTTTTTGAGTAATATCTAATTTTTCAAACTCTCTCCAATTTAATAATAATCCACTTCTATTAAAGAATATTTTAATTTTCTCAAAGAGCGAGTTGGTGCTAATCTCCTCCTTATCTTTTTTGGTTAAATCACCGACAAATCTTTTATAATCTACTCTAAATTGTCTGTACAATTTTGAACTTTCCTTTTCTTCTATAACCTCAAAACGAGTAATTCCAGTCAAATTTATTAAAATTCTCCCATCCTTACTTTTTTGTAAGTCACTTATTTTACCAAGACACCCAATTTTATAAATTTCGTTTTCTGCATTTTTTGATTGAATCATTCCCATTAACTTATCTTTTTTAAATGCATCGTTGACTAAATCTAAATAACGTTGCTCAAATATATTTAAGGGTAAATTTGTTTTCGGGAAATAAATAACTCCACTAAGAGGGAATATTGGGATTAGTTCAGGAAATTGTTTCATATTACACTAATTATAATAGATAAATTAGATAATCCATAGTGTCATTTTATATAAGTTGACCTTATTCAAATTATTGTAATATAATTAATCTATTATGCGGGCATAGCTCAGTGGTAGAGCGTCTCGTTGCCAACGAGAAGGTCGAGGGTTCGAATCCCTTTGCCCGCTCCAGAAATTGTGAAAAATCAAAACTTAGCTACACATATATTTCAATCATATGTCAAAGATAAGGATATCAGGACTTTTAAGGGAAATTATATTTACTATTTCATTTACAGGTTATTACGCAATTTCTTTAACACTTATGTGAAGGTAAAAATTCACAATTTTAATATTGTGTCAAACAATAATAGGAATAAAACCTCTCACTCAATTATACAAAAATGCGGATTTTTTGATGAGAGCGAAATAAAATTAATAGAAAAGATTTCAAAAAAAAATGAAATTTTTTTGATTGACTGCGGTTGTAATTTTGGTTTCTACTCATTTTTTTCAGCTTCATTATCAAAGAAAAATTTAGTTATTGCTATTGAAGCGTCATCATCAACAATTGAGGAATTTAAGATTAATCTTTCATTAAACGACCTTAATAATATTAAGTTAGTTAATAAGGCAGTGACAGATAAAGATAACGAAATAGTTAAATTTAATTTAAGTAACAATGACTGGGAAAGCTCAGTATTAAAATCAAATTTTGATATCAAAGAGACTTTGACTACACAAAGTATTACAATTGATAAACTTATAAAAAAAGATTTAGTAGGTAATAAAAAACTAATCATAAAAATAGATGTAGAAGGCTATGATTTTAATGTTTTAGAGGGAGCGCGAAAGACTATTGAAATCTTTAGTCCACTAATAATTATTGAGTTTTCAAAGTATATAATCGCTAACAAAAAATTTAATTACGATTATTTAGAAAACTTTCTTAAATTATACGAGTATGAAATATATAGCTTAAAAGGCGAGCCCAAAACTGTAAATCAAATTTTAAATTTAATTAAAAAGCTAGGTAAAAACCATCAAACAATTGGAAATTATTATCTTTTAAAAAAAAATTCAAATTTTAAGCAATATTTGATAAGATAGAATATGTCTGAACTTTCAAAAAAAAAATGTGTTCCTTGCGAAGGTAATATTCCACCATTTGATACAAATGAAATTCACAAATATTTAAAAAAGGTAAATGGTTGGGATGTTAAAAGTGATGAAAAAAATTATTTTTATTTAATTAAAAAATTTAATTTTGAAAACTTTCTTGAGAGTCAAAATTTTGTTAATAAAGTTGGTAATATATCTGAGAAGGAAGGCCATCATCCTGACATATCCTTTGGTTGGGGGTATTGTGAAATTAAAATTTTTACACATGCTATAAAAGGATTGGCTGAGAGTGACTTTATTTTAGCCGCTAAAATAGATGAATTAAATTAATGGTTGAAGTGGCGTATTCCAGTAAAAACCATTTTTACATTATATTTATTTGCTAAACCTATAACTTCTTTATCTCTGATAGATCCTCCAGGCTGTACTATTATTTTTATACCGGCTTTAATTAAAGTTTTAACTCCATCTGGGAAAGGGAAAAAAGCATCTGAAGCTGCAACTGCATTTTTAAGCTTTATCGACTGAAAGTGTCTAGCTTTATCGACTGCAATCTTACAGCTATCCAATCTACTAGGCTGGCCAGCTCCAATACCTATAGTAGCGCAGTCTTGTGTTAAAACAATTGCATTAGATTTTACGTGTTTACAAATGTTAAAAGCAAACTCAATCTCCGAGATTTCTTTTTTAGTTGGCTTAATTTTAGTAACGAACTTGAGTTTCTTCCTGTCAAGAATAATTTTGTTTTTACCTTGTGAGAGCAAAAAATTATCAAAATATTTAAAGTGTTTTCCATTACTTAAATTAAATTTTGATATATCAATCAGTCTTAAATTTTTTCTTTTTTTTAATAATCTAAAGGCTTTTTTATCAAATCCTGTTCCAAGAATAACCTCGGTAAATTTTTTATTAAGTTCTTTTGCTACGTTATAACTAATCTTATAATTGCAAGCCACTATACCTCCAAATGCGCTTACAGGATCAGATGCAAAAGCTCTTTTGCATGAAGTTAAAGATGATTTACTTACTGAAACACCACAAGGATTAGCGTGCTTGATTATTACAGTAGCGTAATTTTTTTTTAAAGAAAATAATATTTCTAACGCTGCAAAAATATCGTTGTAGTTATTATAACTTAATTCCTTGCCGTTTAATTGTTTTATAATATCACTTGTGTTAAGTTCAGTAGAATAAAGCGAACTTTGTTGGTGAGGGTTTTCTCCATATCTTAGACTTTGTATTTTATTACCAACAATTGTTATTTTATCTGGAAATTCAATATTTAATTTTTTATTAAACCAATTGGTTATTACAGAGTCATAATAAGCAGTTAAACCAAATGCCTTAGATGACATCAATTCTCTAAATTTAAGAGAAGTGCTTCCATTATTTTTTACTATCTCTTTTATAAAATTATCGTAGTCTGATGTATTAGTTAAAACGGTTACATTCTGAAAATTTTTCGCAGCTGATCTAACCATTGATGGACCACCTATATCAATTTTTTCTATAATTTTCTTATGATCACTTGTTTTCATCAATGTTTCGTGAAATGGATAAAAGTTTGTTATCACTAGATCAATAGGTAAATAATTTTTATTTCTCATTTCCTTTAAATGTTTTTTATTTTTTCTATTGTGAAGAATTCCAGCATGAATTTTAGGGTGTAAAGTTTTTACTCTGCCATCTAACATTTCCTTAAAATCAGTGTACTCAGCTATTTCAATACTTTGATAACCAAGTTTTTTTATTGTCTTAAAAGTGCCACCTGAACTTAGTATCTCCACATGAAATTTTCTTAAAATTTTTAAAATCTTTAATAAATGATTTTTATTAGTAACTGATAT
>MDTG01061894.1_pt1 | contig 11971 bp, 11 predicted proteins | sample 811421 | NCBI WGS metagenome assembly MDTG01 (sample SAMN05326645, study PRJNA326480) | marine metagenome | isolation source: seawater | place: Pacific Ocean: South East | collected 2011 | reverse complement strand
GAACCCATGAGTGTATTGATTCAAAACGGAAGAGTAATTACAGCAGTTGATGATTATAAAGCAGACGTTTTTATTGAAGATGAAAAAATTTCAGTCATAGGAAAAAATTTGCGGATAAATGCAGACAAGGTAATAGATGCCAAAGGGAAATATGTTATCCCAGGAGGCATTGATCCGCATACACATTTCGATATGCCTTTTGGGGGTACAATGAGTGCGGACGATTTTGAATCTGGCCCAAGAGCAGCAGCTTTTGGTGGTACAACCTGCGTGATTGATTTTGCAATTCAGACTAAGGGAGAATCAACTCTGGAGGGACTTGATACATGGCATAACAAGGCAGACGGAAAGGCCCTGATTGATTATGCTTTTCACATGATTATAACGGACATGCCTGATACAAGGCTGGGTGAGATGCGTAAATTGGCTGATGAAGGTGTTACTTCCTACAAACTATTCATGGCTTATCCGGGGGTTCTTTATGTGGACGACGGAACACTTTACAGAACTTTTAGGCAAGCTGGAGAAAACGGCACACGTATCTGCATGCATGCCGAAAACGGGATTGTGATCGATGAAATTATTAAGGAAGCAGTTGCTGACGGTCACAATGAGCCTAAATGGCATGGACTAACTCGTCCAACTAGGATGGAGGCAGAAGGAGTTTACCGTTCGATTGCAATTGCAGAAGTGGCCGATGTTCCTTTGTATATTGTTCACCTATCGTGCTCTGACGCACTTGAAGAGGTAAAAAGAGCCAGAATGCGTGGAGTAAATGTGATCGCAGAAACTTGTCCACAATATCTTTTTTTGGATAAAAGTTACTATGAAAAAGAAGGTTTCGAAGGAGCAAAATGGGTAATGACACCTGCCTTAAGAGAAAAGTGGAACCAAGATGAACTTTGGCAGGGACTCAAATTCCGTGATTTAGAAACTATCGCAACTGATCATTGCCCTTTCTGTTTCAAGGAACAAAAAGAGCTTGGTCTGGATTCATTTACAAAAATACCAAACGGAGCACCTGGAGTTGAAAACAGAATGAGTCTGATCTTTAATGGTGGTGTAGTAAAAGGCAGAATGGACCTGAACCGATTTGTTGAGGTAACATCCACTGCCGCAGCAAAGGCTTTCGGACTTTTTCCCAAAAAAGGAACGATTGCTGTAGGGACAGATGCCGACATAGTAATTTTCGATCCGAATCGCAAGGAAACCATCAGCATTAATAATCCATGCACACACCATATGCGTGTAGACTATTCTGCCTATGAAGGTTTTGAGGTTCAGGGATTCACTGAAACAGTACTTAGCCGCGGAAGAGTAATTATTGAAAATAATGAGCAGAAAATTGAAAAGGGCGGACAGTTCATAAAACGCGCACTAGTGAACTCCCATCTAAACTAAAATATATCTTTCTTGCAACATATTTCAAAAAATTTCCTTCTATAAACAGTACATGCCGCTATTTCATTATGGCGGCAGATAATCACTCCTCATTAATCTTGAATGCCGTCTGAGAAAAAGGATTAAATCCTGTTTTGAAAACTGCAGATGGCTCCGTTCATAAAATCTCCATTACAAATGAGCATAAACAAATTTCGATTATTTCTGCTTTGCCTTGCATGGTTTGCAGGAATAATCAATGTTATCTTTGGCCAATCCGCATTGGTCATTGCAAATGGAGGGGTATTAAGCCTGTTATTTTTTTTCGTTCTTACATTTAAACGCCTAAAAAAGGGAAGCATTATAATTATTGCCATATTAGTGGTTTTAGCGTTTATTCTGCTAGACCATTTCCCAAGTTTTAAAGAATGTTTATCCGCGGGACGATTCACATTAGTTTTTGCTGCATTACTTCCAACCATGACACTTGTTCGGTCCGCGTCTTTAAAATTGAGCAGTATTAAAAAATCACAGGATTTGTTAAGAAATCTTTCTACTAACATCTCAACTTCAGGCTTCCAGATTGCTTCTCACTTTTTCGGCAGTGTAATAAACACCGGAACATTTTCCATTCTATCTGCAGCTATTCCTGAAAATTCTGCTGAAAATTACCGTAAAAAAATTGCAGAAGCCTGTCTACGAGGCATGAATACCTCTGCTACATGGTCTCCTTTTTTCATCGCATTTGCGGTAGGTCAGGCATTTATCGACAAAACAAATTCCTGGATTGCAATGGCATGGGGAATTTTAGTTGGAATACTTTTTAATTTTATTTCTCTACCTATTTTTGCTAATGATTCTACATACGACAAAATCAAATATTCGCTTGCATGTCTTTTTCCAGTATTTCCTCTAATGACTTTAATAATGATTTCTGTTCTGTCTGTATCAATTTTTTTTGATTTTACTGCATTGTCAGCGGTAGTTTTGGTGATGCCAGTGCTAATAATAATTTACATTCTTTTCAACTTTAAAAATTTTTTTGACATTTACTCCAATACAAAATCGTGGCTACTTAAATCATCAGACGATATAACTATAATCTGTATTGCAATGTTTGTTGGTTATCTGATTAGTCGTTCCAATCCAATTAATAATTACATTCTTTTACTTGATTCACCATTTTTTCCTTCATGGTCGCTGTTGGCATTTACCCCACTAATCATAACTGTATTTTCATTTATTGGAATTCATCCCGTGATTACAAGTACAATCGCTTTGACTCTGCTAACATCGAGACAGACAGATATTCATCCAGCACTGCTGATGCAGGCACATCTTATCGGATGGGCGGCAGGAACAATGAGTTCTGTTGCATCACTCTCAGTATTGACATGCTCAAACTTGTTTAAAGTGGAATCAAGAAAACTTGCTTTTGGTCCTAATTTATTGACAGCAGTCATTTTTTCTTTATTCTCAGGATTATTACTCAGCTTCGTAAATTTTTTAATATTTTAAACATGTCTTTTCAAAATCTTACAATCTTTAAAAATATCATGCATTAAATGAAGACGGACCCATTGTATAAATTCTCTAATTCGGCTTAATGGTTTTATTGCTTGATTCAATCCAGGATTTAATTCCATTGGTCGCATGATAGATTATATATTCACTGTTTTCCTTGATAATCATGTTTGAAACAATGCGACTCCTTCTCCCAGACCTGCAAATTATAATGATAGGCCCATTTTCATCTACTATTTGTCCAACTTCATACATCCATTTTTTAAAATCATAATTTCCATCTTTTTTAAAAAATGTCAGAAGGTGGCTACTGTTAATTACGCCGGTTTCATGCCACTCACCTTCCGTTCTTATATCTATCAATGGAACACTACTTTCCAGAAGAATTTTTATTTTTTCATTATTTACTTCATGTATTTCTGCAAACAATTGAGGGGTTTTCATCAGAAAAAAGAGAGTCAGTGCTAGTAATTTTATTTTCATATTTCTTCCTCCATTCTTTTATTAATATTTATATCAATAGTAATTATCCAATTTTTTATGATAAAAAGAATTTCAATCAATCTAGCTTAATTTAGTTTGTAACTTTGTAGGCAAATATGACGATAACCAATTTTGCTTTTTAGTGAATAAAGCAGATTTTTTTTATCCTTAGTAAACTAGTTTCTATGTTTTATAAATTGGACTCGAGAAATTAAGCAAACAGAAAAGACTACTCACACAATTCTTCAATAAATTACTCATGAATAAAATCAAGTGATCTGCAGTACCTCCTTAAGTAATAAAGTTTCTTCTTATGTTTTACTGTATATTACTATTGTCTTGTCCATCTGATATAAACCTCCCTTTATTTTTTCCAGCATTGTATGCAATAAATGCCGTTACAGCAATTAGGATCCCAATCACTATCACATGAAAAATAAAAAGTGTCATTCCTTCCATGTTTATACTCTTTTCAAGTCAATATTCAATTTTATTCAAACAGATCAAAAAGTAACTGCAATCTAAATGACCAAACAATTTTCCCCGTTTTCAGAAATTTTTTACTAACTTATATTGATTCAGCAATTGTTTCAGCTCTTCCAAAAGGAACCTATGCGCAATATTTTATAATGCTTATAAATAGGATAAACACATCACCATTTTAACGAATGTGTATTTGATTTCAATAATTAATCACATTTTATCTTACAATGGTAATTCATCTATTTAAGATTAATATATTAATGATTGTAGGCAAATTGATTGATATTTCTTGCATTTTATGAAATAAATATACTTGTATTTTCATATTATAAATTTACATTGGAAAATTTTTTAATGAAGTTTAACAAGTTTCTTCTTCTCAACCTTACCGTCCTTTTTTTACTTCTACCTGCCTTTTTAACAGCCAAAGTAGAAACACAAAAACTCACTGGCTCAATAGTCAAGAGCATTGTTGAACAGTTTGTCAGCATGCACTATTCACAAAAACCGCTTAACGATGAAATGTCCACCAAGATTTTTTCACATTACATCAACAGGCTTGACCCTGCTCATTACTATTTTCTCGCTTCAGATATAAATGAATTTCGGGTTTACGAAACACGCATAGACGATATGCTTCAAAGTGGAGAAGTACAGCTGGCACTGGTTATTTTTGAACGTTTCAAAAAGCGTTTGTCTGAAAGGCTTTCAATGATGGAAGAGTTTCTAAGCGAAGACTTTGATTTCAATCGTGATGAAAAATGGACTCTTGATCGCAGCAGCTTACCTTATCCTGAATCTTCAGAAGCCGCCAGAGAGATTTGGCGTACAAAAATAAAATTTGATTTACTTACCCTTAAGCTAGCTGATACCGGGATAAAAGAAGGTAAAGAGAGATTGATGAAACGTGTTAGAGGTTTATGGAAAGATTATTCCCAATATGAAAACGATGATATTATTTCTCTCCTTCTGAATTCAATGGCTACTGCATTCGACCCTCATTCTTCTTATCTTGCAGCTCAGGAACTAAAGAATTTTGATATATCCATCAAACTCTCTCTTGAAGGCATTGGAGCAGTATTGCGATGGGAGGATGGTTACACAGTTGTAAACTCGATAGTGCCAGGAGGAGCTGCATCACGGCACGGGAAACTAAAATCTGAGGACAGGATCATTGCTGTTGCTCAAGGAGAAAAGGCTTTTGAGAGTGTAATTGATATGCGCCTAAATGACGTAGTGCAGCTTATACGTGGTAAAAGGGGAACAAAAGTGGGCCTTCAAGTTCTACGTAAAACTAAAAAGGGCTTCGACACCCTGAAATATTTTATTGTACGGGATAAAATTGTGCTGAAAGATGGTGAAGCAAGAGCGGAAATAATTGATCATCATTTAAATCAGAATAATAAAAACGAAAAAAATCTACACAGAATCGGTGTTATAAAACTCCCTTCTTTTTATATTGATTTCAATGACCGAAGGAAAAATCCAAAAAACTACAAAAGTTCATCCAGAGATGTAAAAGCCCATCTCAAAAGATTTGTAAAAAATAATGTGGATGGAGTGATTCTGGATTTACGTAGCAACGGAGGCGGCGGCCTTGATGAGGCAATTAACATGGCAGGACTTTTTATCGGAAACAACCCAGTAGTCATTGTTCGCCAGTCAGGAGGAAAAAGAATTACCGTTCACCGTAGCCGCGAAAGACAAGTATACAAGGGACCGTTGATAATAATGCTAAATCGTTACAGTGCTTCGGCATCCGAAATTCTTGCTGGCGCTATGCATGATTACCAGCGTGCGATATTAGTAGGTGACAATACAACGTTCGGAAAAGGCACAGTACAGAATATCTTTCAGCTTCCAGAAGGTTATGGAGCACTTAAAGTTACAATTGCCCAGTTTTATAGAGTTTCAGGATGGTCCACACAAAACCGTGGAGTTGAAAGCAGTGTTGTATTACCATCATTGAATAATGTAAGGGAAATTGGCGAGTCTACATTGGACAATGCACTCCCTTGGCGAGCAATTGACGCTGTAACCTACAGTGTTAATGGAGATTTAAATAAAGATATTCCAGCACTTAAAAATTTTTCCAAGCTAAGATTAAAAAATTCTGAATATTTTAATAAAATTAGCCAAGACATTAATGAATACCTTACAAACATAAAGCCTCTAGGATACTCTTCAATCCTAAAAATGCAGAATGACGATATGAAGCGCAAAACTCAGCGTAACTTGGAACTGGAAAACTCAACAGAGAGGAATGATGAAGATGTTAATTCTAAAACCTCACAAAATGAAACCGAAAATATAATTATTCGTGACGAATATTTAAACGAAGGCATGGCGATTTTATCTGACTTCATAACCTTACAGAAGCAGGCAAAAAAGAATGAATAGCTTTTCCTCCAATGAGGAAAGAACAGATATTCACTCTAAAGAAATTTTGATTTCCAGAGAGGAAATCAACCTTAGATTAGAACAGTTAGGTAGTGAAATATCTAAAGATTACCGGGGAAAAGAAATTCATCTTGTCGGTGTGCTCAATGGGGCATTTATGTTTCTTGCTGACCTTGCTCGCCATCTAAGTATTCCTTGTCAAATATGTTTTTTGCAGGCTTCTAGCTACAAAAACAAGAAGGTAAGTACCGGAGAGGTGATTCTAATGCACAACCTTGATTTAAGCGGCAAAGATGTTCTTATTGTTGAGGATATTTTTGATACGGGTCTGACTCTGAAACACATCAGTGAAGATCTTAATATGCAACAACCCGCATCACTGGAAATTTGCGCCCTGCTGAATAAAAGGATTCCAAATAAAATGCCTGTAAATGTTAAATATATCGGTTTCGAAATTGATAATCGATTCGTGGTTGGATATGGACTTGATTATGCGGAAAAATATAGGGAGCTACCACACATCTCCTGCCTTGATTAAAGAATGGTTTTCTATGTTTAGAACTTTAGAAAAATCTTGAAAAGAATCCAACTTAGGAATTCACTGAATGAAAGTCTGCCATTTTTACACTAACATCAACTCCTCCCGTAATCATCTTCCAAACGCTCTATATCGTCTTCCCCAAAATATTCCCCCGTCTGTACTTCAATGAAAATCAATTCGATATTACCAGTATTTTCTATACGGTGGGATGAACCAAGTGGAATATTTACTGACTCACCACCTTTTTTGTTGAGTCGTTCTCCATCAAGTGTTACGATTCCTTGTCCAGACAGCATAAACCAATGTTCTGACCTTTTTTGATGTTTTTGAAGACTGAGGCGTTTTTTTGGATAAACAACTATTCGTTTGACCTTGTGGTCAGGTTCATCAGCCAAAACTGAGTAATAGCCCCATGGGCGATGATCTTTTTCGAAACTATTTTTCATAAGAATTTATGTGAATCTTTAAGTTTCAATCTTAGTAAAGCATTTTAGGAGAACTACAAAAATACACAAGACCTGTAAATTTTGTAAAATAATAATTGGGCTTTCAACCTTTTCTATAAAAGAAAAAATTTAAATCAGAATGACTTTGATTAAAAGCAAATCAAAAAAATTTATTCTCATTTTTTGTCTACTTTGTATTGCAAACGAAGTATGGGCAGTGAGAGCAAAAATAAGATTCCTCTTTCCCGTAAGCACTCAAAGCGTAACTGATGGATTTGAAGATACAGCAATCAATACGTCAGAGTTTGTGCTGTCTTTTGTGATGCCTATTTCCAGAAAGACTCAATTAGATTTTGGATATTCTTACTTCAATGCGCGCATAGAAGACACAAATACATCTTCAGAGTCTTATAGTGGAGTGTTCCGAGCACATCTGCTGGAGATCGGAGCTGGTTATAATGGTATTGAACTTACCAGAAACATATCTATGCTCATTGAAGCATCAACTCGTTTCCCAGTTAGTGGTCAGGCAGAAGTAAATGGGATTCCAGGATCAAGTGAAGCAGAATCTATAAGCGGTATGGGTTATTTTATTGGTTCTGGAATAGTATATGGCAACATTGATTTGTTGTTATTTTATCAACAGAGAGATTTAGCTTTTGATGAGCTTACAGTTATACGTGATGGCGAAAGCGAGGATGTTGCTTTGCATTCTACAGAATTTGGTATCGGTATAGGTTACACTTTCTAGAAAATACTTATGTTTAAAATTCTTGTCAACACTGAATACGAATGGTTGTTTGAGAGACTAAAGGCAGAAGCTCCGGAATTTTTTTCCATGAATTTGTCTGATTTTTCCTGTCCAGATGAAAACCATTATAAACAGCTTGTCAATACAGATGCCATTATAGGCCAGAAAATAAATCTCAGTAATGCTCAATATGAAGCTGCCAGTAAGTTGAAAATCATTCAAACATTAAGCGCAGGTTTTGATCACATTGATCTAGTAAAAGCAAAAAAACACAATGTTTATGTTGCCAACAACAATGGTGCGAATGCGGAATCTGTTGCTGAACACGTTTTGATGCTGATTTTAGCACTTTACCGTCAATTAATCTTTCATCACAATTCTGTAATAAAAGGGAAATGGGCATGCTTAAAATACCAGAACCGCGGCCTTTCAGGAAAAACTTTGGGAATTTTTGGACTTGGAAATACTGGGAAAGCACTGGCAAAAAGGGCGTCAGCATTTGGCATCAAAATAAAGTATTTCGATATTGTACGTCAGACTGATGTAGAAAAAAAATTAGGGCTAGAATTTGTCTTTCCTGAAGAGCTACTGAAAAATTCTGATATAATTAGCTACCATGTACCTAAAACAAGTTATACCCGCCACTTAATAAACAGAAATTCTCTAAATAAAATGAAAGATGGTGCGCTGCTAATCAATGCTTCACGCGGGGATGTACAAGATGAAAATGCAGTATACGAAGCTTTAATTTCAGAAAAAATTTCCGGAGCAGGAATAGATGTTTTTGAAAAGGAACCTTTACCAAATAAATCCCCCCTTTGCAAACTTGAAAATGTAGTTTTGACCCCTCACAGTGCCCCAGATAGAGAATGCTACACTCGGACCATCAGAAATGCCTTTGACAACCTTGCCAATGTTTCGAAAGGAGAAAAACCGAAAGCACTAGCTGTTGATCACGAAGAAGTAACACGTAAGTTTTTGACACAATTTCCGGATGTAAAATTTTCTATTGATTGACTGATTACAGTTATCCTGAAATAAAATTGGACTGTGTTTTGCAGAATAGTTAATGTTAGGAGATTTTTTTGCAAATCATATTACCAATAGTCAATGGAACATCAAACACTAAACCCTTATCATGAGCTGGGTGTCGAACCTGGAGCAACTCCACAGCAGCTGAAACAGGCTTATCGTCAGTCAGTAATGCGATATCACCCTGATAAATCATCAGGAAGTGGAAATGCAAAGAAATTTAGGCAGGTTACAGAGGCCTATCAGCTCTTGCAAAAGATGAACGCCTACCAATCTGCTCACGCAGGAAAAAAAACTGTGGGCAGGGCTTCTAATTTAAGACAAAAATTTTCCTCAGTTTTTCAAAAAAAGAGACCACAACAAACAGAAAATTCAAAATCATGGTGGGAAAAAATATCTGTTCCACATGAAAATGATTATAAAATTAAGGTTAACCGCCAGACAACCCACCTATCGATGGAAGAGTTGATCAACTGTGTTGAGCTTTCAGAAAATCAGTATGTACGTCAGGTTGCGCTTGAAGCAATTGCAGCAAAGAAAGATAAAGGGGGGGTGAATTATCTACTACACCTTTTACAAAATTCTGATGTCTCAAAAAAAACTGATGTTATAAAAGCCCTTAGTCAATGCGGCATTAAAAGAATAAATCACTACTTGTTCCCCTTTGTGAACAATCCATCAATTGAAATTTCTGCTTCTGCAATCAAGGCCCTAGAAAGAATTGATTCAGCTAACAGATCTCATGTTATTGAAATACTCCGCAGTCAAGCTTCCAGCTGGAAGACTTCGATTTTTAGGCCTCTATCGAAAATTAAAAATCAACTTTTTTCTATAACTTCCTCAAAACGCAAGCTTGGTGGAATGTTGCTACGCAGCGGTTCTATTTCAGAACAACAGCTTGAAATTGCTTTGCTAATGCAGAAGAGATTTCCTCTACTGCTCGGTCAAATTCTTCGCTATCTTGAGTATGTAACCATTCCGGAAATTCAAAATTCAATTGCCTCCCAGAAAAAATTCAGCTAAAATTTTCTTTCTCAGTTAAATTAGAAAATTAATATTTTACTTTTTTTCGCTCATAGCTAAGTACTTATATTTACATCTTAAAAAGCTCAGGATATCTTCTGTAAAAGTCTCAATTATTAATATCAATCTTCGCAATAAATAAATATGCAGCAAGCTGGTTCGAAAAGCTCTTCCATTCAGGAACATAAGCAAACTGCCCAAATAGATCCATTTCCAAGGCATTTTGATGATGACACTATTGATTTGTATGCAATTTGGATTACTATCTGGAAAAATAAGGTAATTATAATTTTACTAACAATTGTCGCAGCTTCATGCTCCATCTTATATGCTCTGCAAAAGGAACCTATTTACAAAGCCGAAACCCTGCTACTCCAACCAAAAGCAAAAAATATCCAGTCATTGAATGTTATTGGAATACTTAAATCACTCGATTTTGAAAAAACTATTGGATTAATTAAGATTTCAGATAAAATTACGTCCGATGATGTTTTTACTAGGTTCAAACAAAACCTTAAATCTCGTACCGTTCACAAGAAATTTATTAAGGAACAAGGACTGATGGAAATTCTAAATCCTTCCAGAAATACTCAAACGTCAGATTTAGAAATCTTTAGGAGTTTTGCGGGACTTATCAATATTGAAGATTTAAATGAAATCACTTCTTTTTCAATTGAGCTTAATGATGGCGAACTTGCCAGCCAGTTGGTAAACAAGTTAACTGAATTTGTGGACAAAGAAACAATTCATCAGTTCGTTCAAGATAAAGAAAATGCAATCGAAAACCAGATAAGAGAAATTGAATATAATATTAGATCAAAACGCTTAATGGCTGAAAAACGAAGGCAAGACCAAATTATTAGATATATTGAAAATGCGCAAATAGCTAAAGAACTTGGAATGATTGATCGAGTTGTCGCAACAAGCATGATTCAAACCACACAAATGAATGTGGACATTACAACCGCCACAACTCCACTATACTATCTAGGATATGAAGCACTTATGACAAAAATAAATGTTCTTCGTAAACGAAAAAGTGACGACCCTTTCATATCTGGTTTACGCGATTTGCAAGAACAACTTGCAATGCTGCGAACAATAAAATTTAATAGAGAAAAAATGCGTGCAGTACATGTCGATCAGGCCGCATATATTCCCAAAAATCATATTTCACCCAACCGCAGGTTAATTGTTTCATTTGGAACATTAATTGGCTTCTTTTCAGGATTATTCCTAGCTTTTCTCATTGAATTTGTAAAAATTCAGAGGGAAAAACATTCTGGGTAAATCAAAGCTCCGGAAAAAACCTTACTAAATTTTTAATAGATGGTTATCTTAGAGTCAAATCAATGATATTTCGCCCAAAGGCTTATAAATGGCTCCTTTTCGAATAAGTTTACTCTGAAAGATAAACACCTTTTCAGAAACTCCTTCCAAATAAATTTGCTTTGGCTGAATTACTATAGATTTCCGGCAACGAGATTTTATACGTCCATGCGTCACATGAGGTGAGAAACGCCTGCGTTCAAAAGGTATTCCAAAGGCACGAACACAATTTGCTACATAATTCTGAAACTGTGCCAATTCATTAGAATTCTGAAGCATCGTTGCAGCGATTCTAAGAGTATCAGAAAAAGGAAAGGAAGAGATTTCTGAAAATTTAATAGGAACAGCTTTGCTGGAACTCAAATTATGCTCGAGCTTCAGCTCAAGGCTTTTTATTAAAACGGTTTCGATGTTACCCAGAAAAACCATGGTAAGATGATAGTTTTCCTTCAGAAGCCATTGAATCTGCTTTAGATTATCATGTTCCGAAATTAGTTCTCTATATGAGGATAATTTTTCCCTGATGATCGGAGGAAGTTCAAGAGGAATAAAAGTTCGAATTTTAATCAATTTATCCGG
>MDTG01391562.1_pt1 | contig 11972 bp, 13 predicted proteins | sample 811421 | NCBI WGS metagenome assembly MDTG01 (sample SAMN05326645, study PRJNA326480) | marine metagenome | isolation source: seawater | place: Pacific Ocean: South East | collected 2011 | reverse complement strand
CTCCATGAACATGGTATTTTTTGTGTCTTATACCCATTATTAAACCATCTTTAGTTTCAGCAGTAATTTCAAGATCTTTCGATAATGTTTTTTTTTCTATAATTAAACTATGATAACGAGTTGCTTCAAAAATTTTTGGTAGATTTTTTAATACACCTGTTTTTTTTGAAATAATTTTGCTTGTTTTGCCATGCATAAGTTTCTTTGCCTGAATAATTTTAGACCCAAATACCTGTCCAATTATTTGATGCCCTAAACAAACACCTAACATTGGAATTTTTTTGTGAAGTGATTTTACAATATTTATGCAATTACCTGACTGGTTAGGGTTTCCAGGACCTGGTGAAATTACGATTTTTTTGTATTTTTCCTTAATTATAATACTTGAGTTCACTTTATCGTTTCTTATAACATCAACATTAGTTTTTAAAGACGATAAATAATGATACAAATTAAATGTAAAACTATCGTAGTTATCTATTAATAAAATTTTCATTATTTTAATGAGCTTAATAAAGCTTTTGCTTTATTAACTGTCTCCTCAAATTCATTTTCAGGTTTGCTGTCTGCAACAATTCCAGCTCCGGCTTGAACATAGAATTTACTATTTTTAATTATAGCTGTTCTCAAAGCAATACAAGTGTCAAATTCACCATTAGCTGAAAAATATCCTATTCCACCAGCATAAATTTTACGTTTAGAAGTTTCAAGTTCATCAATGATTTCCATTGATCGAATTTTAGGTGCTCCTGAGACGGTACCAGCAGGAAAACCAGCAAGCAGTGATTTAAATTTAGTTAATTTTTTATTAAATGTACCTGTTACGTTTGAAACAATATGCATTACATGGGAATATTTTTCTATTTTAAATTTCTCCGTAACATTAACTGTATTTATTTTTGCAACCCTGCCAACATCATTTCTTCCAAGATCAAGAAGCATTAAATGCTCAGATAATTCTTTTTTATCTTTTAATAGATCTTTTGCATAAAAAATATCTTGTTTTAAATTACTACCTCTAGGCCTTGTTCCAGCTATAGGTCTAATGGTAATTTTATTATTTCTTAACCTGACAAGAATTTCTGGACTTGCACCAACAATTTGAAAATCTGGAAAGTTAAAAAAATACATAAATGGAGAAGGATTAGTAACTCTAAGCTTTTTATATATCTCTAAAGGATCTTTCGTTAATTTTGCTTCAAATCTTTGACTAATTACAACTTGGAAAACATCTCCTATTTTTATGTATTCTTTTGCTTTTTTGACCATTGACAAAAATTTCTTTTTTGTGGTGTTTGATTTAACTTTAATTTTTTTAGTTACTAAACTTTTCTTTGGTGAGTTTTTAGTATTTGATTGTTTAATTAAAAATAAAATTTCTTTATTTATTTCATTAAATCTATTTTTATAATTAGATATTTTTTCATCCTTAAAAACATTAACAATAAAAAATATCTTTTTTTTTAAATTATCATGTATAACTAATATTCTTGGTCTTAAAAGTCTCACATCTGGTAGTTTAAGATCGTTCTTGCAGCTATTTGGAATCTTTTCCATATATCTTATTGAGTCGTATGAAAAAAAACCAGAAATTAATGAGCATATCGGAGGAAGTTGTTTAGGTGTTTTAAATTTAAAATTTTCTATTAAATTTTCAATAATTTTCTTTGGATCACCTTTAATAAGTTTTTTTTTATTCTCTTTATTTATAATATAAGATCTTTTATCGTTAAATTCCCAAATTTTATCAGGATCTTTTCCAAAAATTGTATACCTACCTTTTATGATTCCTTTTTCTACTGATTCAAACACAAAACTGTTTTTATCTTTTAAGAAATTATCTATAAGGCAAAGTATTTCATTTTGATTTTTAACTTTTTTTTCAGCGTAAATAATTTGATTTTGTTTTTTTTGATGCTGAAACTTGAATTCTTTAAAGTTTCTATTTATCATTATTTAAAAATAATTTTTTACTCTATCTAATGTTTTTTCATTAATTCTAATTTCATATTTTGAATTTAAAATTAAATCATAAGTCAAAAGTATATCTCTTTTAATATCACTAGCAGATTTTTGATTATATGTGTTTAAAATTTCTGTATTATTAGGAATATTTGATGTTTCTTCGCTGATTATTTTTGCAATATATATATTTTCATCATTACCAGATAATAAAACGAATGAATTTATTGGCATTGAATAGATAATTCTTACAGAGTCTTCATCAAATAATTTATTATCATTAATTGTTTCTAAGGTAAGATCTTCAATCTTACTGTTATCATTATTAACAATTTTTCTAAATTCATTATCGTCAAAAGTTTTATTATTTATTTTAGAAATCAAATTTTGGTTATACTGATATTTTTCATTATTAAATAATTTCAGCTTAACTTCGTCTATAAAATTCTGATCATCCAAACCTGGAATATTTGAACTTACGTTTTCGATATTGAATAAGAGAAAAAAATCATTCTCGTCGGATAATCCCAATTTTGTTTGATTTCGCATATTATAAATTTTTCTTTCTGTTAAATCAGATTTGTTATCAGCAAAAAAATTTTTTTTGGTTATAATCTTTAAATTATACTGATCGGTTATATTTTTAAAATTTTCATTGTTTGATATTTTATTTTCAATTTCGTCAATTTTGTCAAAAAAATCATTATCATACTCTTCTTTGCCCGTTAAATTGAAAGGCATAATTTTACTGTAAGATATATCAATATATTCACGTTTTAATTCATTTGAATTTTCTTTTATATACTTTTTAATATCTTGCTCAGTAAAACTATTTTTAGATTTATAAACATTTATCAAGTTAATAAATTTTACATCAATCTTTTTTGTATCACTTATATATTTTGAGTTTGTTAAGAAGTTTGGAGAAATAACGCCCGCACCAATGTAAGCGAACAATCTCTGCTGTAAAATTCTCTCTTTTACACCTTTTTCATAATTTGAGGCTGTTATATTATTGACTAATAAAAATTTTTCGTAATTTACTCTTGAAAAATTATTATTGTCATCCAAAAAATTTTGATCTTTTTTAATTTCATTGGCAAGACTTTTGTCTGAAACAATTATATCAAGTTCTTGAATTTCCAATTCTAAAATTTTAATAGATATAAATTGTCTCAATAATTCTTCTAAAATATTATTATTGATGTTGGCTGCAATTACATTCTGGCTTATTTTGGAATTATTTAAAAATTCAATAAATTCCTGAGTAGAAACATTTGTATTATTTATTTTTGCAATAGAATTTGTATTCCCACTATTAAAAACTCCACCCATCCCCCAAAATACAAAAGGAATGACAACAATTACTAATAAGATTTTAGCAAAAATAGTTTTTGAAAATTTTCTAATTTTTTCTAGCATATATACTTTTAATTTATTGAACTATAAAAGACAAACCTATAGATTATCTTCATCATTATGACAAATAAATTCAGATATTTTATAGCAAATTGGAAAATGTTTGGTAATTTAAGCTCATTAAAATCAATAGATAATGTAATTAAATACGTAAAATCTAACCCAAAAAAAAAATTTAAGCTAATTTATTGCCCGCCATATACTTTGCTTCAGTCTTTTCACATTAAATTAAAAAAAACAAAAATAAATTTAGGTGCTCAAAATTGTCATGAGGAAACTAATTATGGTCCCTTTACAGGAAAAATTAATTCAAAAATGATTAAAAGCTTGGGTGCTAAATATGTTATTATCGGACATTCTGAGAATAGACAAGATGGTGAAAATGATTCTCTAATTAATAAAAAAATCATCTCGGCTTTAAAAAATAAACTTTCAGTTATTTTCTGTGTTGGTGAAACTCTTTCACAAAAAAGAATTAAATTAACTAGGAAAATTTTAATGAAACAACTTTCTGTAGGTTTAAAAAATGTGCCAATAAATAGTAATATTATTATTGCTTATGAGCCTGTCTGGTCAATTGGAACGGGGCTGATACCAAAGAAACTTGATTTAAGTCAAAATATAGATTTTATAAAAGCGCAAGTTAAAAAAAAATTAAAGTTTAAAAATATAAAAATTATCTATGGAGGCTCTGTAAACCCAAATAATATAGCAGGTTTAAATTTGATTGATTCTATTGATGGATATTTAATTGGTGGTGCATCTCAATCTTCAAAAAAACTTATTGATATACTAAGAAAATCGGTTATTTAGTTTACATGGAAAATATTCTACTAGTAATCAATATTATCTTAGCAATTATATTAGTTGTTCTAATCTTATTTCAGAAATCAGAAGGTGGTGCCTTAGGTATTGGTGTATCCCAAGAAAGCTTTATGTTTTCAAGAACTGCAGGTGATTTTTTTACTAAAGCAACCGCGATTGTTGCTACTTTATTCATAATTTGCAGTTTAAGCTTAACAATTATTTCTAGAGGTGACTTAGCCCCTGAAACCTCGGTTATAGACAAAATTGAGGAAAAATCAGACGACGCTCCCAAAATACCAGATAATAATAATTAACTCTTTTCATTTACAAAATATATCGCTATAAGGTAATTCCATGGCGCGATATATTTTTGTCACTGGCGGCGTGGTTTCATCTTTAGGAAAAGGATTATCATCAGCATCATTGGCATATTTATTACAATCAAGAGGGTATAAGGTTAGAATAAGAAAATTAGATCCTTATTTAAACGTTGATCCTGGAACGATGAGTCCGTTCCAGCATGGAGAAGTTTATGTTACTGATGATGGTGCGGAAACTGATTTAGACTTAGGTCATTATGAGAGATTCACAGGAATTTCATCAAAACAATCTGATAATGTAACAACAGGGAGAATTTATAGCGAAATTTTAAAAAAAGAAAGACAAGGAAAATATTTGGGTAAAACAGTTCAAGTGATTCCACACGTTACAGATAGGATTAAAGAGTTTATCAAAAAAGATATCAAAGGTGAAGATTTTGTTATTTGCGAAATAGGGGGCACAGTAGGCGATATTGAAAGTTTACCTTTTTTAGAAGCTATTCGACAATTTTCAAATGATAAAGGAAAAAACAATACATTATTTATCCATTTAACCCTTGTACCTTATATGAAAGCCTCTGATGAGATAAAAACAAAACCTACTCAACATTCGGTAAAAGAATTAAGAACTATTGGTATTCAACCAGATATAATTATATGCAGATCTGAACAAACATTGCCATTTCAACAAAGAAAAAAAATATCTTTATTTTGTAATGTTCCATTCCAAAATGTCATACAAACAGTTGACGTCAAAACAATTTATGAAGCACCTATAAGCTTTAATAAAGAAAAATTAGATAAAATAGTTCTTGAATATTTTAAATTAAAATCTAAGAAAAATGCTAATTTAAACCCTTGGAAAAAAATCACGAATATAGTTTTAAAAACTAAGAAAATCGTAAATATTGGTATTATTGGAAAATATGTTAATTTGAAAGATGCATATAAGTCTATAGATGAAGCTCTTGTCCATGGTGGTATTTATAATAATGTTAAAGTAAATTTAGTAAGAATTGAATCTGATAAATTAAAACCAAATCAAATTAAACAAAAATTAAGAGATATATCTGGAATTTTAATCCCAGGTGGTTTTGGAAAACGTGGAACAGAAGGAAAAATTGCAGCAATATCTTATGCAAGAAAACATAAAATTCCTTTCCTGGGTATATGTTATGGAATGCAAATGGCAATTATTGAATTTGCAAGAAATTCCTTAAAAATAAAAAATGCTACATCAAGCGAATTCAGCAATACAGGGACAAAAGTGATAGGATTAATAAGTGAATGGGACAAAGACGGCAAAGTGCTTAAAGGTACCACAAAAGAGCTGGGTGGCACTATGCGTCTAGGTTTATATGAAGCTAAATTAAAAGATAATAGTTTAGTCAAAAAAATTTATAAAACCAAAATAATTAGAGAAAGACATAGACATAGATATGAGGTTAATATTAACTTTAAAACAAGCTTTGAGAGAAAAGGTATGATTTTTTCTGGTATTTCGCCAAATAATAAATTGCCTGAAATTATAGAGCTTAAAAATCATCCATGGTTTATCGGAGTTCAATTTCATCCTGAATTTAAATCTAGACCTTTGAACCCACATCCATTATTCTCTTCGTTTATCAAAGCTGCAAAAAGAAAAAATGCAAAATATAAAAGTTAATTGTAATAACATTGAAATCTCAAATTCTAATAAAATTTGTATAATTGCTGGTCCTTGCCAACTTGAAACAGAGCAGCATGCGATGGATATGGCCGGTAAAATAAAAGAAATTTGCGACAAATTTAAAATGGGTTTTATTTATAAAACATCATTTGATAAAGCAAACAGAACTAGTTTAAAGGGTAAGAGAGGCGCTGGATTAGATAAATCTTTACCAGTTTTTGATAGGATTAAAAAAGAACTCAATGTTCCTATACTAACAGATATTCATAATGAAGAACAATGTTCAATACTTTCAAAACATGTAGACGTTTTACAAATTCCAGCATTTTTGTGTAGGCAAACAGATTTGTTAATTGCTGCCGCGAATACAAAAAAAATTATAAATGTTAAAAAAGGGCAATTTTTAGCTCCCTGGGATATGGTGAATGTAACAAAAAAAATATCTGAGTCTGGAAATAATAAAATTTTAGTGACCGAAAGAGGAGCAAGTTTTGGTTATAATACTTTAGTATCTGATATGAGATCATTACCTATTATGGCCAAGATTGGATATCCAGTTATTTTTGACGCTACACATTCTGTTCAACAACCAGGTGGTATGGGTGAAAAAAGTGGAGGACAAAGAGAATTTGTAGAATATCTTGCAAGAGCTGCTGTTGCAGTAGGTGTTGCAGGTGTTTTTATAGAAACACATCAAGATCCAGATAAAGCACCATCTGATGGACCAAACATGTTACCATTAAAAAAATTAGAAAATTTGTTGAAGCAACTTTTTGAAATAGACAATCTTATAAAAAAATGAGCAATATTTCTAAAATTAAAGCTCGACAAGTTTTTGATAGTCGAGGTAATCCAACAATAGAAGCAGAAATTTATTCCAATAATTATTATGCCTCTGCAATATGTCCTTCTGGAGCTTCTACAGGTACACATGAAGCTTTTGAAAAAAGAGATAAATTAAATAAAAAATATTTAGGAAAAAGTGTATTTAATGCTATCAAATTAATTAATCAAGTCGTCTCAAGAAAATTAATTAATCAAAACGTTCACAATCAAGAAAAGCTAGATAGTATTCTAATTAATTTAGATGGGACCAGACAAAAAATAAAATTAGGTGCAAATGCGATTTTAGCTGTCTCTATGGCAATAAAAAAACTTTCTGCCAAAATAAAAAAAATACCTTTATACAAATCTTTTATAATTAAAAAAAATTTTAAACTTCCTTATCCAATGATGAATATTATTAATGGAGGCGCACATGCAAATAACGGACTTAGGATACAAGAATTTATGATAAGACCTGATGGAGCTAAAAGCTTTTCAGAAAGTGTAAGAATGTGTTTTATTGTAATTCAAAATTTAAAAAAAATAATTAGTTCAAAAGGTATGTCTATATCCGTAGGTGACGAAGGTGGTTTTGCACCAAATATATCTAAGAATGAAGATGCTTTAAAATTAATAATACAAGCTATTAAAAAGTCTGGATTTAAAAATGGTAAACATATTTCAATATGTCTTGATGTTGCTGCTAATGAATTATTTAAAAAAAAAAAATACTCAATTCACTCTAAAAAATATATTTCAGTAGATAAATCTATAAATGAATATTTAAGATTAGTTAAAAAGTATAAAATAAAATCTATAGAGGATCCTTTTTCAGAAGACGATTGGTCAGCTTGGAGCAATTTTGTAAAAGTTTCAAAAAAACTACAAATTGTTGGTGACGATTTATATGTAACTAATTTAGAAAGATTAAAGATGGGCTTTCTCAATAATTCATCTAATTCCATACTAATAAAATTGAACCAAATAGGCACTGTAACAGAGACTTTAGAAGTTATAAAATTTGCTCAAATTATTGGTTATAAAACAATTATATCTCATAGATCAGGAGATAGTGAGGATACATTTATTGCAGATTTGGCCGTAGGAACAAATTCGAATCAAATAAAAACAGGTTCTTTGGCGAGGTCTGAAAGAGTTTCAAAATATAACCAATTAATTAGAATAGAGGAAAGTCTAGGAAAAAAAGCAAAAATGAATAGTATTTATTAATGTTTCTTAAAATAAAAAAAAATTATTTTACAATCATTTCATCATTTTTGATTTTATATTTTTCAGTAAATTTTTTTGGGGGAGATAGAGGTTTTTTTGCTTATATAGAAAAAAAAGAATTATTGCATAATTTGAAACAACAAGAAAAAGACATAAAAATTAAAATTAATGATCTTGAACACAAAAACTCTTTGTTATCAGATAATTTAGATAATGATTATATAGATATTCTCATAAGGGAAAAATTAATGCTTGGTAAAAAAGGGGAAAGTACCTATATATTAGTTGATAATGAAAATTAGACATCCAGAAAAAGTAAATAAACCAATAAATCCAATCAAAAAAAAACCTTATTGGATAAGATCAAAACTTTTAAATTCTAAAGAATTTTTTACAACTAAAACAATTATTAATAAAAGTAATTTAGTTACAGTATGCCAGGAGGCAAATTGCCCAAACATAACAGAATGTTGGAGTAAAAAGCATGCAACATTTATGATTATGGGAGATACTTGTACACGTGCATGTGGATTTTGTGATGTGAAAACAGGTAAACCTGAAAAACTAGATCCTTTTGAGCCTCTAAAAATATCTAATGCAGTTAAAAAATTAAATTTAAAACACGTGGTAATCACATCAGTAGATAGAGACGATTTAGCTGACGGAGGTTCAAATCATTTCTTTGATGTTATTAAAACAACACGAAAAAATAATCCTGACACGTCAATTGAAGTTCTAACGCCTGATTTTCTTAGAAAAGGTGAGGCATATAAAAAAGTTCTTGAAGCTAATCCAGATGTTTTTAATCATAACATTGAAACAGTCCCAAGTCTTTATAGAAAAGTTAGACCTGGAGCTAGATATTTTGGTTCACTTGAACTTTTAAAAAATTCTAAGAAAATCAATAAAAAAGTTTTTACAAAATCCGGTTTGATGGTTGGTTTAGGTGAAACAAAAGATGAAATTTTTCAAGTAATGGATGATTTAATTTCTGCAGATGTTGATTTTTTAACAATCGGACAATATTTACAACCGTCACCAAAACATTTTCCACTTATAAGGTATTATCACCCGGATGAATTTAAGGAATTAGAACAAAAAGCAAAATTAAAAGGATTTTTATTAGTAGCATCATCACCTATGACCAGATCATCATATCATGCAGATGAGGATTTTAAGGTTTTACAAAAAAATAGACTAATATCAAATGCCACAAGCCTCAGTTAAAAGAATTATTAACTGCAATAAAAAAGAATTAATTAAACTTGTTTTGGACATTGAAAAATATCCTGATTTTATTCCCTATTGCTTAAATTCCAAAGTTTATAGCAAAGAAGATAAAAATAATGAAATATTAATTGTTGCTGATCTTACTATTGGAAAGGGTCCTTTTAAAGATACATACAAAAGTGACGTTAAATATTACAAAGATAAAGACTTAATTTATGTTACGAATATTAATGGACCTCTAAAACATTTAGAAAATAGATGGAATTTTAGAGAATTAAAAGGACAAACTGAAGTATCTTTTGAAGTAGATTTTGAATTAAAAAATCGATTTTTAAATATTGTTATGACAAAATCTTTTCAATATGGATTAAATAAGATTGCTGATGCCTTCGAGACACAAGCTAACAAAATTCTAAATAATTTCTAATATTAACTTTATAGCTTTTCTAACTGTAGCTTTTTGAAAAGATATACGTTTTTTATTTTTAAAAACGTACCTATAAATATTGATTTTACTACCTTTTTTTATACCTATATAAACTAAACCTACTGGTTTTTTTTTTGAACCGCCTTTTGGACCAGCAATACCAGTAATTGAAATATTGATGTTTGCATTGGAAATTTTTGATAAATTTTTAACCATTGACTTACAACACTGATAGCTGACCGCTCCATGTGTGTTAATTATATTTTTATTAACTTTCAAAATTTTATTTTTTGCTTGATTTGAGTATGTTACAATACCAAAATTAAAAACTTTTGATGCCCCACTAACAGATGTGATTGTACTAGCCAATAATCCACCAGTACAAGACTCTGCAGATGAAATTTTTAATTTTTTTTTAATTAAAAGATTTACTAAATATTTTATCGAGCTCATAAAGAAAAATAAATACTCATCATCATAAAAAATATTAAAAATAAAACAACAAATAGACCTGCAACAATATCATCCATTATTACTCCAAAACTATTTTTAAAATTTTTGTCAAAATAGCTCACAGGAAACGGTTTAATTATATCAAAAACTCTAAATACCATGAACATGATAATATAAAAATATATTGATTGTATAAAATCTTTCTCTGTACCATGAGAAATTTCGTAAAGATATATTGGTAATGATTGACCGACGAATTCATCAATTACAACCTCCTTAGGATCTTTATTATCGCTACTGCTTATATAATCTGCTACAGCAATGAAAGCATAAATTAATATAATTAAATAAAAAAATATAAAAAAAATTTTAGAAAAATTAAAGATATGAAAATATAAAAAAAGCAGTATTGTAGTTATTAACGATGCAATTGTGCCTGGAATTTTTTTAATTTTACCTAATCCTAACATTGTAACAAAGTGCTTATTAAAATTTTTAATCATATTTTGAAATAGATGCAATTACCTCACACGCTATAGCTTTTTCTTTGCCAATTAAACCTAATTTTTCAACAGTTTTTCCTTTTAAATTAATTAAATCTTTATTTAAATTCATTAATCTTGATATTGATTTTATAATTTTATCTCTATATTTAGATACTTTTGGTTTTTCACAAATTAAATTAATGTCTAAATTGTTTATATAAAAATTTGTTTTATTAAGCATTTTTAAAATAACTTTTAACATTTTTGTGGATCTTATATTTTTAAATTTTATTGTATTAGGAAAATAAGTACCTATATCTTTTTTTCTCATTGCTCCTAAAATACTATCAATAATTGAATGTAATATTACATCACCATCCGAATGACCTTTTAGGCCTGAGTGATATGGAATTTTAACTCCACCCAAATATAGTTTTTTATTTATAATTAACTTGTGAATGTCAAAACCTAAACCAAAGTATGTTTTTTTATCTTCTTTGATATCATCAATATAAGTAATTTTCTTATTTTTATTCTCTCCAGGTATAAATTTTATTTTATTATCATATTTAATAAAAAGTGTAGCCTCGTCATCAATTTTTTCGTTATTTATTTTTGTTAAACGTAAAATATCTTTTAATCTAAATGCTTGTGGTGTTTGAGTTTTCAAAATATTTTGTCTTCGTAAATTAAAGTAATTTAACTTCAATTTATATTTTATAGAATCAGATGAACTAATATATGGAACAACAGCTATATTTTTCTTTAAATTTTTAGAAATAATTTTGAGTAATCTGACTGTAAAATTTGGTCTTGCAGCATCATGAATAAATACATTTTTTACACCTAATTTTTTTGCGTATTTAATACCTATATATGATGAATCGCTTCTTTCTTTACCTCCCTTTAGTATTTTAACTTTATCTTTGAATTTTTTAACATCAATTTTGATGTCATTTGTTACCAATATAATCTTTGAAAAAAGTTTCGATTCCAAAGCTTTAATAATTGAGTGTTCATATAAAGGTCTATTTTTATAAGAAATAAATTGCTTATAGTTTGAGGATTTAAACCTTTTGCTTTGTCCAGCAGCTAGTATTATAAAACAATTATTCATGTCGATATATATAAGATAATGAAATTAT
>MDTG01269987.1_pt1 | contig 11972 bp, 8 predicted proteins | sample 811421 | NCBI WGS metagenome assembly MDTG01 (sample SAMN05326645, study PRJNA326480) | marine metagenome | isolation source: seawater | place: Pacific Ocean: South East | collected 2011 | reverse complement strand
GGAGGCGCTGGGGTCGTCGGGCAGGGGCCGCCGCACGCCGGAGGCGCTGGGGTCGTCGGGCAGGGGCCGCCGCACGCCGGAGGCGCTGGGGTCGTCGGGCAGGGGCCGTCGCACGCCCGATCCGCCGGGGTCGTCGCGGCGGCGCGGGCCCGAGCTCGGCGGGGGGCGGCGCGGGCGGAACACCGGCACGATCTCTCGCAGCGCGATTCGCTGCGGGGGCGAGATCGCCTGCTGCGCCTTGTGGAAGAGGGCGCGATCGGCGCGCAGATAGGACTCGAGCAGGCCGACCAGGGTCCGGTAGGGGTCTTCGCGGTGAACCGGGTTGCAGCGCTCGAGCCACACGCTCAGCTCGCGCTCGTCGGCATACTTGGCCAGCTCGCTGAGCAGGCGGGTCTTTCCGGTCCCGGCCTCGCCCTCGACGAGGAGGAAGGCCGTCTTGCCGTCCTTGGCCAGCGCGACGGCCTCGTCGATCGTCTCGAAGGCGTCTTCGCGTCCGAAGAGCGTCTGGCTGGGGAAGCCGCTCAGGGCCTCGAGGTCGCTGATCGTCTCGCTGCCGGCGAGGAGGTCCGCGGCGTTGGTGACCTTGTTCTTGCCGGTGCGCTTGGAGTGGTAGAGCGCCTTGTCGGCGGTCTCGGTCAGGTCGTCGCCGCCGGCGGGGGCGTCCTCGGGGAACGCGGCCACGCCGATCGAGAGGCTCGGGCGCAGGCCGTCAGGGAGGTTGGCGCCCTCGTAGGGGTCCTTCGCGACCCGTCCCCGCAGCTCGTCGGCGAGCTCGAGGGCCTCGCTGCGGCTCATGGAGGGCATCACGAGGCAGAACTCGTCGCCCGCGTAGCGGATCGGGTAGCAGCCCTGTGGGGCCACCTCGAGCATGATCGTGCCGATCTGCTTGAGGCAGGTGTCGCCCGAGAGGTGCCCCAGGCGGTCGTTGATCCGCTTGAGGTTGTCCATGTCCATCATCGCGAGGCAAACCGGCGGTCCCCCCTCGCTCCAGTCCGCCACCTGCTTCATGTAGCGGGCGAAGAAGCGTCGGTTGAACAGCCCGGTCAGGTCGTCACGCCAGACGAGATCAAAGATCTCCTGGGACGTGCCGAAGTCCTCGAACCCGGGGACGATGGACATGGAGCCTGTTCCGTGCCAAACCGCTCGGTGAGCGGTCCCTAGACCTATGCGAGCGTTGACCTTATCAGGCACTGGACCAGCCCGCGAGGGCTGCCAGGCGCCCTAAGAGATCCAGACCAGCAGGGCCAGGCTCGCGAGCAGGGTCACGAGGCCCACCGCGAGCAGGATCCGCACCGCCTTGGGCACCGCTGGGGCCGGCTGCGGCGCGAGCTGGATCCCCGAGGTCGCGAGGTCGGCCCCCTCGAGGGCCTCGCTCACCTGCTCGAGGCTGGGGCGGTCGTTGGGGGTCTTGGCCAGCATGGCCAGGATCAAGGTCTCGAGGTCGGGGTCGAGGCCAGGGCGGAGCGAAGACGGGGGCGCAGGTGACTCGGTCACGAGGCGCGTCAGGGTGTGGGCGCCGGTCGGCGCCGGGAAGGGCGTCTCCCCCGTCAGCAGCTCGTAGAGCACGATCCCCAGCGCGTAGACGTCGGTGGCGGGGCCGATCTGGCTCTTGTAGCCCAGGGCCTGCTCGGGGGCCATGTAGAGGGGGGTGCCCAGGACCTCGCCGGTCTCGGTGACCGTGATCATGCCGGGGAAGCGGGCCAGCCCGAAGTCGACCAGCTTGGCGACCCCCTCCGCGCTGAAGAGGACGTTGGCCGGCTTGACGTCGCGGTGCAGCACGCCGTGGGCGTGCATGTGCCCCAGACCGCGGGCCAGCTCGACTCCGATCTGGCGGGCCTTCGTCTCCTCCAGGCGCCTGCGCTCCCGCAGCCGAGCCCCGAGGGTGCCGCCCGTGACCAGCTCCATGGCGAGATAGGGGGCCCCCTCGTGCTCGCCTTGCTCGAGGACCTGGACCACGTTGGGGTGCTGGGGAACGCGGGCCTGCGCCAAGCCCTCGCGCCTGAGGCGCTCGGCGTGGCCGCCGCGCTCGCCGGGCTTGGCGCACTTGAGGGCCACGGCCCGGCCGTTGGGGTCGAGGGCTTCGAACACCAGCCCCATGCCGCCCTGGCCGAGCGGCTTCACGATTCGATAGGCGCCGATCTCGGTCTCGGCGGCGTTGACGGCTTCGGGCCCCACTCGGGCTTGGGCCCCCGCCGCGCCGAGCGCGATCGTCTCGTGCTCCTCGCCAAAGCTCGCCCAGAAGCGCTCCGGCGAGCTGAGGGTCCGCTGAACGCGCGGCAGGAGGGGCGCGAGCTCGGTCGCCTCGATCAGGCCGTGCTGAACGAGCAAGTCGGCCAGGGTGACGCCGTCGGGGCGGCGGGTGCGCGCCACCGTGAGCAGCTCGCGCAGCACGACCGGCTCGAGGCGTCGCGTGCGGTGCAAGAGCCGCGCGAGCTCCGTGTCAGGGCCGGAATCTGGAGCGGAATTGGACACTGAGGCTTCCCGTCCCAAGCACCCTATCCGGTGCGTGAGGGAGACGCTCAGGCTACGGTGTTTCCGTGCAAGCCGAAGGCAACGACACCCAGCTCGCCCGGGTGCTGCACCACGCCCAGCGAGTCGACCTGCCCGTCCTGATCGGCATGTTGCAGAAGGCCCGCGCGCTGCGACCCCGAGGTGTGACCCTCAGCGAGCTCCTCCTCGCCGAGGGGGTCGTCGAGGCGGTGGACCTCGCGCGCGGCGAGCAGGCGGTGCGCGAGCAGCAAGAGCGCTTCTGGAAAGCCTGCCAGGAGCAGCAGCTCCTGCGCCGCTCCACGAACGCCTCCAGCGTGGACAACTCGCTCCTCCTCGACGACCAGCAGCGCGCCGGGCTCCTGCGGGGCAAGCTCGGGCCCGGCGCGCGCCTCGGCGACTACGTCTTGCGCGAGCGCCTCGACGCGGGAGCCATGGGGCAGGTGTTCCGCGCCGAGCACGCTCAGACCGGCGCCCGGGTCGCGATCAAGACCCTCGGCCCCAGCGCTGACGAGGAGGACGCCGAGCGACTGCGCCGCGAGGGCGCCGCGCAGGCCGCCGTTCCGCCCCACCCCAATGTGGTGCGGATCTACGAGGTGGGAGAGTCGCCCGCGACCCCCTACCTGGTCATGGAGCTCGCGGTCGGCGGCAACCTGCGCGGGCGCCTGCGCGAGGGGACGCCGCCCCTGCGCGAGACCCTCGAGGTCGCGGCTGGCGTCGCGCGCGCCCTGGCCCACATGCACGCGCACGGGGTGCTCCACCGCGACCTCAAGCCGGACAACGTGGTGTTCACGGAGTCGGGGATCCCCAAGCTGGTCGACTTCGGCTTGGCCCGCGCGGAGGGCATGAGCCGGATCACCCGCTCCGGCGCCATGCTGGGCACCCCGGCCTACATGTCGCCCGAGCAGGCCCTCGGCGTGCGGGACGAGGTGGGACCCAAGGCCGACGTCTACGGGCTCGGGGCCGTGCTCTACGAGCTGCTCACCGGGCGGGCGCCCTTCGTGGGCGCGTCCGCGATCCAGGTGTTCACGGCCGTGATCCAGCAGGCGCCGCAGCCGCCCTCGCGCCACGCGCCGGGGATCCCGCCCGCGCTCGACCAGCTCTGCCTGAGCCTGCTCCACAAGGACCCCCAGGCGCGCCCGAGCGCGCAGGAGGCGGTCGAGCTCCTGAGCGCCCAGCTCCAGGCGCCGGCGGGCCTGGCCAGCTCGCGTAGCCAGCTCGTCACCTGGCTGAGCGTCGTCGTGGCCGTGCTCTGCTTGGTCATGAGCGGGCTGGTGTTCCGCGCGATCCACGCGCGCCTGGCCGGCAAGCAGCAGGCGGCGAGTCTGCCCACGCCGCCCGCGACCTCGGCTTCCGAGTCCGCCTCGCCGACGCCGAGCCCGGCGGCCTCCCAGCTCCCCGAGTCGAGCTGGGGCCTGCGGGTCGGCGACCCGGTCCGCTGGACCGTGGCCAGCCTCACCAGCCAGAGCAACGGCTACCGCGGCTACGACATCGGCCTCGTGCTCCGCCTGGAGCTCGCGGGCGAAGTCGCAGCGGTCGGGAGCGACCTGGCCCTCGAGCTGAAGCTAGAGCGCCTGGCCTACACCTATCGCGTCAGCGCCAGGTCGACGCCCCGGGAGGGGGCGCCCCAGATCCCGCCCATGGACTACGACTCCGCCGCTTCGAGCGGGGAGAGCCCGCTGGCGGGTGCGCTCGGCGGCGTGCTCCGGCTGCGGATCGACCCCGCGCGCGGGACCCTGGTCGCCTGCGAAGGCGCCGACGAGCTGCAGGAGCGCGTGTTCGCGGCCTGCCCGGCCGACCTCGGCCCCCGGCGCCTGCTCTACCGGGTCCCGGCCTTCAACGAGGCGGGCATGCGCGCCCTGCTCGAGTCGGTGCTCCACCTCCAGCCGCCTCAGCCGGGGCAAACCCGCTGGACCCGCCCCGTCCCCTGGCCCGCCGCCCCACAGCAGCAGCGGCCCGTGGGGGGGCTCTCGCTCCCCAGCCACCCGCCGGCCGCGCCCGCCCAGTGGCGCCTCGAGCAGACGGGGCAGCTCGCCCAGCTGCGCTGGAGCGCTCGCCACCAGGAGCAGGGCGCCGAGTCGCCCTATCGCTACCAGGGGCGGGCCTTCGAGGTCGCGCCCCTCCACCGCCGGCAGGTGAGCGGCGAGGCGCAGCTCGAGCAAGGGCGTCCGGTCACCGTGCGCTGCAGCGACAGCTGGCGCTGCCAGCTCCGCTTCCGCCAGGCCGACACAGGCCGCGAGCAGCTCGACCGGCGCCTGCTCGAGACCGAGACCACGACCCAGTTCGACTGGTCTTCCTGGGGGGCGGTGCCCCCCAGACCCCCATCTTTGGGCCCGGCTAAGACTCGGTGATCGTGTGCTGCGAGGCTCCGGCTCTCACCGAGCGCCCCTGGGCTACTCGGTCCGCGCGCTGCGCGGCGTCTCCTTGCGGCTGGCGTCGGGGATCGTGTGTCCGTCGCTGCCGTCGAAGTCCGGCCCGAACACCGCCAGCAGGAGGGTCGTCTCGCCCTGGTTGACGAAGCTGTGGGGCGCCTCGGCGGGGAGGAAGGCCAGGGCGCGCTCCGAGATCGGGCTGCTCGTGAAGCCCCGCTTGAGCAGCTCGTCTCCGCGGCTCCCGCTCGTGGTGTCGCCGCCCTCGCTGCCGACGCCCATGGTCCCGAGGCCGCTGAGGAAGAAGAGCATCACGTCGTGGCGGAGGTGGGCGTGGCGGCGCAGCCCGGCCAGCTTGTGGATCGCGCCGACGTGCAGGCTCAGGCCTGGGGCGCGCGCGACCTCGACGATCTTGCCGGGCGGCGCGGTGACCTCGTCGGGGAAGAGCTGGTCGACGCCGAGGATCGTCGGCTGCGCCAGGGCGCCGCGGGCCTTGCCTTCAGGGGTGAGCACCAGCGCGCGCAGCTCGCTGCCAGCGATCAAGCGCCCCCCCGAGACCAGGCCGCAGGTGCCGGGCTCCAGCTTGAAGTGCTCGCCCGCGCTCGTCTCGTAGAGGCCCCCGCCTTCGACCACGATCAAGGCCGCGGGGCCCGGCGCGAGCTCCTCGGGCCGGGCGGGGGAGACGCGCAGGGTCGAGAGCGCCAGGTGGGGCCCGCGACGCAGGGCGCGCAGACCTGGCTCCTTGTGCAGCTCGAGGGCGCGGTCCCAGTGGCCGACCCACGGCTCGAGGGTCAGCTCCTTGTCCTGGGGCAGCGCGGCCTCCTCGCTCACGCAGCCCAGCAGGAGGCTCACGCCCAGCGCCAGCGCGGCGAGGCGGAGGCGAGACACGCTACTTGCCTTGCTTCTGGGTCAGGCGCTCCCAGAACTTGACCGCCTGCGCGTAGCGTTGGTTCTGGGGGTCGAAGCGCGCCGCCTCGCGGTAGCTCTGCAGGGCGAGGTCGTCGTGCTTGCGCGCGGCCTGGAGCCGTCCGATTCGGAAGTGGAGCGAGGCCCGCCGGCGGTCGATCGCGCGGCGGTTGCGGCGCACCGACTGGATCACCTGCGACTCCTCCACGCCCTTGCGCTGCCCGCGCAGGCCCTTGACCAACTCGACCAGCGCCTCGTCCTGCGCGTCGAGCTGCTCGAGGCCGGCCCGGTAGGCGGCCAGCGCCGACTGGAGCGCCTCGCCCCGCGCGCCCAGCTGCGCCTTGCGCTCGGTGGGGTCCGCGGCCGAGACCTTCATGCTGAGGGCCAGCTCGAAGTAGGCGTCGCCCTGGGCCTCGCGGGCCTCGTAGTCCTTGGGGTCGTAGTCGAGGGCCTGCCCGAAGGACACCGCCGCCTCGCGCCACTGCTTCTCGCGCATCGCGATCCGACCCAGGTGGTAGTAGGCCGACTTGCGCGCGTTCTCGGGCTCCTCGGCGTCGTGGTCGGCGCGGTCGAGGATCCGGCGCAGCTCCTTGCGGGCGGCCTCCGGGCGCTTGAACTCTTCGTAGTAGAGGGCGGCCCGGGTCAGGCGCGCGCTCGAGAGCGAGGGGTCGAGCTCGAGCGCGCGGTCGAGGGCGACCATGGCCTGCTCCAGCAGCTGGCGGCGCGACTTGGCGGCCTCGGCCAGGGAGCGCTCGCGCTCGGCCGGGGTGTCGCCGCTCGGCTCGATCGCCTCGTTGGCGCTCGAGACCATGGCGCTCGCCTCGCGCCACAGCTTGCTGGCGGCGCGCTGCTCGGCCTCGCTCACCTTGCCGCCCTTGAGCCTGGGGGCGGCCTCCTTGATCGACTGCAGGGCCAGCTCCTTGCCCTCCTCGGCCCACCATTTGTTCCAGCGCTCGATCGCCGGCTCGCGGTCCTCGGCGGGGGCCTTGGGCCGGAAGCCGAAGTGCTGCTTGGTGTATTCGCGCAGCTTGCGGACCGCGGCCTGGCGAATGTCGAGGTCCTCGATTCGGAGCGCGTTGATGAGCACCGGCACGCCGACGTAGATCCCAGCGTCGCCGAGGGCGAAGGCGGCGGCGAGGCGCAGCGGACCGTTGGGGATCTTGAGCACCTGCGCCAGCTCCTCGTAGCTGCGCAGCGCGGAGAGCTGGGCCACCGCGTAGGCGCGCAGGCGCGCCTCCGAGTCGTTCTTGACCACGAAGAGGAGGAGCGGGCCGACCTCCTTGGGGAACTCCATGACCGCCGTGCGGAGGGCGGCCTCGCGCTCGCCGACGACGGGCGAGATCAGGCGCTCGCCGACGCGCGGGATCTTCTTCTCGATCTTGCTGGGGATCGCGCGGCGGATCTCCTCGAGGCGGTTGAGGTCGGCCACGACCTCCTTGGCGAGGGCCTCGCGCGGGCCCTTGACCTGCTCGAGCACCTTGCGCGCGAAGACTCCGATCGCGAGCAGCTCGCGGCGGGCCTCGGCGCGGGTGGCGAGGTCGGGCTTGCCGTCGCTGGTCTTCTGGCGCATGTCGTCGAGCAGGCGCTCGATCTTGCGCTGCAGCGCCTCGGCGCCGGGCTGGGTGGGGTCGGTCACCTCCTCGCGTCCGTCGCGCCAGTGGATCACCGCCACCGCGGCGCGGGGGTGCTTGACCAGGCCCTGCTGGCCCCGGCGCACGATCACCTCGCCGCCGTCCTTGCTGAGGGTCACGTCGCCGCGCACGTAGTTGCCGTCGCGCAGCACGACCACGTCGAAGTCGCGCTCGGCGGCCTGCTTCTTGTCGAGGTCGATCCGAACGATGTCCTTGCGGAGGATCGTGAGCGAGCCGTGCCGGAGCTCGAGCTCGATCGTGTCGTTGCCGCGGTCGATCACTCGTCCGCTCAGCTCGCGGCCGTCCTTGAGCAGCACGGTGTCGTCGGCCCAGGCGGAGAGCGGGGTCAGCCCGAGCGAGGCCAGCGCGAGGGAGATCGCGAGTCGTGGGGCGCGGCGCATGGTGGCTCCTCTGGGGGTGCTCGATTGCGGGGCTCGGGGTGGGGCTCGTCCGCCAACTCTGGCAAACCAGTGATGGTGGCGGACCGAGGTCATCCACGAGTCACGGCGGGAGAGGGCTCGGAGTTCTCGAAACCTCGCAGGCCGCGAGGATAACGGAACTTACGCGCCTGTCTCGGGTGAATTCCCCCGGCAGAGCGCCGCCCGAGGGAGACCCGAGCGGCCCTTGCGTCGACCCCGACCTCGCGCGACCGTGCTGGCTGAGGAGGCGTTCGGTGATGAGCGAGGCAGCGCGCAAGGTGGTGGTCGGCAGCGACGGGTCGGCGCTCGCGGAGGGGGTGCTCGACCCGCTCCAGACGCTGCTGGGCAGCGAGGAGGGCGCGCGGGTCTACTTGCTCCGCACGATCGCCGCCGACGCGCCGGAGGAGCAGATCGAGGAGGCGCGGGCCGCGCTCGAGCAGGCGGCGCGGCGCCACGCCGCCCCGCGCTGCGAGTTCGAGGCCCACGTCCGCCGGGGCGACGCCGCCGAGGAGATCCTGCGCTTCAGCCAGGAGGTGGAGGCGGACCTGATCGCCATGAGCTCCCACGGTCGACGCGGCGTGGAGCGCTTCGTGCGCGGCAGCGTCGCCGAGCGGGTGCTCCGCCACGCCGAGCGGCCGGTGCTCCTGCTCAACCCCTTCGCCCTCGCCAGCTGGGAGGGCGGGGTGGCCCGCGTGATCGTGCCCCTCGACGGCTCCGAGCGCGCCGAGGCGATCTTGCCCCTGGCGCAGGACTTCGCGCGGCGCCTCAGCGCGGAGCTGCGCGTGCTCCACGTGAGCGAGCCCAACGACGCGCCCCACCGCGGGATTCACCGGGCGCGGATCGAGGCCACCCACGCCGGCCTGGACGCCGAGGGGCAGCCCGCCACGCTGGCGCTCCGCGAGGGCGGGCCGGCCGAGGCGATCCTCGACGAGGTCGAGCAGAGCGAGGGGGGCGTGCTCCTGGCGATGACGACCCACGGCCTGAGCGGCCTCGAGCGCTGGGCCTACGGCTCGGTGGCCGAGCACGTCCTGCGCCGCTGCCCGGCGCCGCTGCTGGTCCTGCGCCAGCGCTAGAGGCTGTCCGGGCCGCCCGTCAGGGAGTCTGGTCCACCCCGCTGACGCCTTGGCGGCCGAAGGCGTCTAGCCCCTCGATCAGTCCAGCGGGTCGTCCCCGGGGACGGCCGAGGCTGCCCGCTCGTCAAACTTCGGCGCGACCTTCTTCTTGCGGGCGAAGAGGTCGCTGGGATCGAAGGTGCTGACTTCGCCGCGCTCCCGAATCAACTGATCGAAGGCGGCGTAGCCCGCTCCCTCGAGCGAGAAGTAACGCAGGTCGTCGAGCGTGACCTTGGGCCCGCCCTCGAAGTGGACGTTGAGCGAGAGGATCCGCTCGCCCTCGGCCAGGCGACCGGGGGAGTAGGCCCCGTGGATCCGCTCCAGCTCGCGGGCGTCCTCCGCCAGGCGCAGCTGGAGGTAGTCCCGCAGGCTCACCTGCCCGTTGACCCGCGTGTCGTCGAGGAGCCGCTCCAGCTCGTCCGGGTAGTCGCCCATGTGCAGCGTGTTGGTGCTCTTCACGTTGTGCGGCCCCATGGAGGGGTTGGAGCCCGAGAAGCTGATCTTGGTGATGTTCATTTCGTCCTCAGCGATCGATTTGCTCTGCCAGGGCGCGGAAGGCGCGCCCCGCAGGCGAGTCGGGGAGCTCGTCCAGGTTGGTCGGCACGGGGACGTCGAACCAGGTCGCGGCGCCCTCGCGCTCGCCGACCTGGGCGCCGACCTGCTCGAGGATCTCGAGCATGTCGCTGTTGCTCGCGAGCACGAAGCCGCGGAAGGCGCGGATCCCCTGCTCGGCCGCGGCCATGCCCAGGATCCCCAGCAGGAGCGTGCCCAGGCCGCGTCCCTGGTGGGCGTCGACCACGGTCACGGCGACCTCGGCCACGTCGGGCTCGTCGGCGAGGCGCACGCAGCGCGCGACCCCCAGGCCCGGGTCCTCGGGCCGATCCGGGTCGAGGGCGATCCAGGCCAGGTGGTCGACCTGGTCGACCTCGGTCAGGTAGCGCAGCTCCTTGGGCGAGAGCTCGTTCGGATCGCTCAGGAAGCGGAGGTAGCGGGAGCGGGGGGAGAGCAGGCGCAGGCCGGCCTGGAGGCGCTCCTTGTCCTCGGGGCGGATCGGGCGGACCTCGACCCGCCCTTCGTCGCGGAGGGTGTAGCTGCCGGCGAGGTCTCGCACGAGGGGCGCTAGCGGCGCTTGCGGTAGCCGCCGGTCGAGGGCGGAGGCCCGCGGCGGCGCGGCGGCGGCGGGCGGCGCCGCTGGGGAGGACCGGCCGGCGCGAAGATCTCGGCCAGGCTGGCGTTGATCGCCTGGGGCGTCGCGTCGGCCCGGGGGCTGAAGGCGAAGCGTCCGGTGCGGATCTTGGCGATCGCGCGGATCGCCTCGACCCCGGTCACCTCGAGGTCGCGCCCGTAGGCGGCCGCGATCGGGACGCCGCTGATCAGGGCCACGTAGCCGCCGGCGTCCTCGCCGTAGACCGTGAGCGTGCCCGACTCCTTCAGCCGCTCGAAGTGCTGGAGCAGCCAGGGGACCGAGATCAGCTTCACCTCGCCCACGAGGCGCTGGGTGGTGGTCGTCGTCGCGCTGAGGCGGTCGATCGACTCGGCCTGGTCGATGTCGGTCGCCGGCAGCACGCGCAGGGTCGCGGTGAAGGGGCCGATCGTCAGCTCGTCGCCGTCCTCGAGGTTCTTGCGGGGGACCGGCTCGCCGTTGACCAGGATCCCGTTCTTGCTCTCGAGGTCGATCACCTCGGGCGCGGGGGGATCACCGCTCCAGTGGATCCGCGCGTGGCGGCGCGAGCAGGCCCGCGAGTCGATCTTGTAGTCGCAGGACTCGCCGCGGCCGAAGGTGAACACCTCGCCGGGCTTGAGGATCAGGCGCCGGCCGCCGAGGACCGTGAACACGTAGCAGATCGCGAAGTCGCCGACGTAGACGATCTGGTCCTCGCTCGGACCCTCGTTCTTCTCGCGGACGGTCTTGGCCGCGCCGCGGGCCACGCTGCGGTTGATCCCCACCGTTGGATCGACCGCGTCATTCCAACGCTTGTTGGGGTCGAGCTTCTGGCTGCACATGCGGCACACGAGGTCGTCCATCGTGTTGTTCTTGTAGCCGCACGAGTCGCATTTGATCTTGGTGGCCATGACCGTCTGAGTGTAGCGCGGGGGGAGGGTCAGGGACAGGTGCTGGGGGGGCAGCCAATTGGCACCCCACAGACAGGCTCGATCCAGTTCTCGCTCAGGAGCTCGTCCTAGAGCCCCCGCCCCACGATCTCGTTCATGATCTCGCGGGTTCCGCCGCCGATATTGAGCAGGCGGGCGTCCCGCGAGAGGACCTCCGCCCGGGTCTCGCGCATGTAGCCCATGCCGCCCAGGACCTGCACCGCCTCGCGGCACACCCACTCGGCGCAGTCCGAGGCGGCGTTCTTGGTCAGGGCCACCTCGGCCGGGCTGACCTCGCCCCGGATCGCGCGCGCGACCGAGTGGTAGACGAGCGCCTTGGCCTGGAGCACGCGCCCGGCCATGTCGGCCAGCTTGTGGCGCACGACCTGGTGCCCGATCAGGGCCCGCCCGAAGGAGCGGCGCAGCTTGGCGTGGGCCAGGGCGTCCGCGTAGCAGAGCTCGGCCGTCGCGACGCCGATCGTGGCCAGGTAGAGCCGCTCGCCCTGGAAGGTCTGCATCAGGCACAGGAAGCCGCTGCCCTCCTCGCCGAGGCGGTTCTCTGCCGGGACGTAGACCTCGTCGAAGGTCAGCTCGGCCGTGTCGCTGGCCCGCCAGCCGGTCTTCTTGAGCGCGCGCGAGACCGAGAGCCCCTCGGCGCCGCGCTCGACCACGAAGAAGGTCAGCCCCGCGTGGGGGTCCTCGCCGGTCCGGGCCAGGACCGTGAGCTGGTCGGCGCGCAGGCCCGAGGTCACGTAGAGCTTGCTGCCGCTCAGGCGGTAGCCCTCGCCCTCGCGCACGGCGCGGGTGGTCAGCCCGGCCACGTCGCTGCCGGCCCCGGGCTCGCTGATCGCCAGCGCCGCGATCCGCTCGCCCGCCAGCACCGGCTTGACGAAGCGCTCGCGCTGCTCGGGGCTGCCGAGGGTCAGGATCGGCGGGAGCGCGATCTCGAGCGAGCCG
>MDTG01266355.1_pt1 | contig 11972 bp, 16 predicted proteins | sample 811421 | NCBI WGS metagenome assembly MDTG01 (sample SAMN05326645, study PRJNA326480) | marine metagenome | isolation source: seawater | place: Pacific Ocean: South East | collected 2011 | reverse complement strand
CTTTAGCGACCTCTGTAAAAGAGTTAATGATTGAGCTTATATTGCCCGATTGGTAGTCAACAATTGTGACGTTCATCAAGTTTAAATTGAACCTTTTGTCGAAGGTATTGAATTTTTAATTCTTTTATCTATTGCAAGAGCGTCCTTTGATGATCTTGCTAGTCCTTTATAACATGACTCAATTTTATGGTGACTATTATCGCCATAGATATTTTCAACGTGTAAAGTAATTCCTGCTGATTGAGAAAATGCTTGAAACCATTCTTTAAATAATTCGGTATCCATTTCACCTAATTTTTCTACTTTTAAATCAACTTTCCAAATCAAATATGGTCTATTAGATACATCGATCGAAACTCTACTTAACGTTTCGTCCATTGGAATCATTGTTGATGCATATCTTATTATGCCTTTTCGATTTCCCGCGGCTTTTTTTATAGCAGCACCAATAGCTATACCCGTGTCTTCAGTTGTGTGGTGTAAATCAATGTGAGTATCGCCTTTAGCTTTTACCTCTAAATCAATTAATGAATGTTTTGCCAACTGTTCTAGCATATGATCTAAAAATCCAATACCAGTTTTAACTTTGTATTTTCCTTTACCATCTAAATTAACTGCGACGGAAATGTCAGTTTCTTTAGTTTTTCTGTTTATTTTAGCTTTTCTTTTCATAAACTAAGTAAATTTATCTTTGATATATATATAATTCTACATTTTATCAATAAATCAGATTTCACTATTGAAGATCTGAAATTAATCTCCACATATAACATCATGAATACAGCTGAAAAGTGGCATGGTACTACGATTGTCTTACTGAGAAAAAACAACGAAACAGTAGTCGCGGGTGACGGACAAGTCAGCCTAGGTAATACTGTTTTGAAAAGCAAAGCTAAAAAAGTTCGAAAAATAGAAAGTAGAGGTGTAATAGCTGGGTTTGCTGGATCTACCGCCGACGCTTTAACTTTATTTGAGAGACTTGAGGCAAAACTTGAAAAACATGCCGGTAATTTACAAAGAGCTGCAGTAGAGCTAGCTAAAGATTGGAGAAGCGACAAATTCCTGAGAAGACTGGAAGCGTTGATGGCAGTAGCAGATAAAAAACATAGCTTTATAATTTCTGGTACAGGAGATGTTTTAGAGCCTGAGGATGGCATTATTGGAATTGGATCTGGTGGAAATTATGCTCTAGCAGCTGCAAAAGTATTAATAGACACGGATTTAAACGCAGAAGATGTTGCTAGAAAAGCTATCAAAGTTGCATCCGATATTTGTGTTTTTACAAATAATAACATTACAGTGGAGAAAGTATAATGGCTAACACTAAAAATGTAGCAAATTTAAATATAGTTAAAAATACTAATAACGAAAGTTCAAGAGTGAGTGCTTTGTCACCACGAGAAATAGTTTCGGAGTTAGATAGATATGTAATTGGACAAAAAGAGGCTAAAAAAGCTGTAGCAGTAGCACTTAGAAATAGATGGAGAAGACAGGCTTTATCAGAGGAAATGAGAGATGAAGTTCTTCCAAAAAATATTCTTATGATAGGTCCAACAGGTGTTGGTAAAACTGAAATATCAAGAAGATTGTCAAGGCTAGCTGAAGCTCCATTTATAAAAGTTGAAGCTACACGATTTACTGAAGTTGGGTACGTAGGAAGAGACGTAGAGCAAATAGTCAGAGATTTAATTGAAATAGCTATAGCTATGGAGAGAGTAAAAAGAAGAAAAGAAGTTAAAGCTAAAGCAGAACTGAAGGCAGAGGAAAAAGTTTTAGATGCATTAGTAGGAAATAAAGCGAGTGTTGCTACAAGAGAAAGTTTCAGAAAAAGATTAAGAAATGGTGATCTTGATAACAATGAAATTGAAATAGAAGTTCAAGATAAATCATCAAATTTACAGAGTTTTGAAATACCAGGAATGCCTGGAGGTAATGTTGGAATGGTAAATCTTGGAGATATTCTTGGTAAGTCAATGGGAAATAAAAAAGGTAAAAAGAAAAAAATGCTTGTGAAGGAGTCTCACGATATTTTAGTTGCCCAGGAGTCAGACAAAATGATCGAGGAAGACAAAATTATTAAAGAAGCAAAAAAATCCACTGAAGAAAATGGAATAGTGTTTCTAGACGAAATTGACAAAGTTTCTGCAAGAAGTGATAGGGTAGGCGGAGATGTGTCACGAGAAGGTGTCCAAAGAGATTTACTTCCTCTAATTGAGGGAACAACTGTAAGTACAAAACATGGACCAATTAAAACTGATCACATTCTTTTCATCGCATCTGGTGCGTTTCAATTAGCGAAGCCGTCAGATCTTTTACCTGAGTTGCAAGGGAGACTACCAATAAGAGTGGAATTGAATGCTCTAAACGAGGATGATTTTAAAAGAATATTAAAAGAACCTGATAATAGCTTAATTAAACAGTACAAAGAGCTGTTAAAAACGGAAAATGTTAACCTTGTATTTACTGACGACGGTATAGACATGTTGGCTAAAATATCTGCTGAAGTAAACTCATCAGTTGAAAATATAGGAGCTAGGAGACTTCACACAATAATTGAAAAAGTTTTAGATGACATTAGTTTTAATGCAACTGATCGGGCAGGCGAGACAATTACAGTAGATAAAGAATACGTAAATAATAATTTAGGAAATTTGGTAAAAGATACTGATTTGTCTAAGTTTATCTTATAATTTTTTAAGCTTTATAATTATTGCACCTTCACCACCATTTTTTTTATCAGCGGGTGAAATCGATGAAATTTTTTTTGATAAGTCTAAATTAGATTTTATAAATTCTGGTATTGAATATTTAAGTTTACTTAACTCTGTTGAAACATAAACATCATTTTCTGTATTAGAATGAATACCTTTGCCTGTAATTAATAATATTTCTTTATAATTATTTTTAATGCAAAATGTAATCAGTTCTTTCACCTTTTTGTTAGCTTCATCTAAAGTAAAGCCATGTAAATCATATTTGTATCTAAGATAATTTGATTTATTGCTCTTACAAGAGGCTTCTTTATCAATAATGTCTTTGGGATCTTTAATGTAATCTTTCCAAGTATTAATATCTTCCTGAGTAATATTTTTTTTCTTTATCACTTACTGACAATTTCAGACAAATACCAATTTGGACCTTGTTTCAATATATTTTTTGAAAATTTCCAATAATCTATAACCTGTTTAATTTTATCAGGATTTCCCTCGATAATTTTACCATCTTTATCTTTCTTAACAGAGATTACTTCTGAAACAAATTTCACTGACGCAAAAAGTTCATTCTTAATTCTCTCATATTTTTCAACACTTGATTGCTTAACACCTATGAAGGTAAATTCGGACTTTATATTTTCTTTAATTCTTGTTTTTATAGCTTGCTCAAAATTCGTAGCCATGTCTGGAGTGAGTAAACTTTTCAATTTTTTATTATCTCCATTTGCAAAAGAGGTAAGAATAGTTTCATAAGCTATTTCGGCGCCTTTAAGAAAATCTTTTTTTTCTTTACCCTCTAGAACCTCGTAATTTTCTTTCGATGACTTTACGTTGTTATTAGGTACATTGAATTTCTTTTCAGCAAAATTTGGGTAAATTTTTGGCTCATGACCAGTTTTTCTTCCCAAGATATTTCTTAATCTGAGAATTATAAAACCGGCTATCATCCCTAGCAAAATTATGTCTATATAACCAAAATTGTTACTCATAATTTGATAAATATACATTAATATTATATTTTTGTATCAGACAAATGAACTCATTTTTTCTCTTATTTATAGGTATACCTGCTTTAGAAGTTTTTCTGATGATTAAAATTGGGGGGAAAATTGGAGCCTTAAACACAGTATCTTTAATATTATTGACTGCAATTATAGGTATTTATTTTGCAAGAATACAAGGTATCAAAACAATTAGGTCGGGTATCGTCAACTTATATCAAAACAAAATACCCATTTATGAATTGATTTCTGGAGCTTCAATCGCTTTTGCTGCACTGCTTCTTATTGTTCCAGGTTTTTTTACAGATACAATTGGCTTTTTACTTTTAATTCCCATAACAAGAAAATTTCTAATAAATTTATTTATAATCAAAAAAACTGGATCAGACTACAAAGAAAAGGATAAAATTTTAGATGGAGAAATTATAGAAGATAAAAAAGATGAGTTATAAGATTATTGGAAAATATATTAAAAAAATAAATTTTGGGATAAATAATCCAAAAACTTTTTTTTTATTATCTAAAAATATTGCGAATTATAAAATAAATATTGATATTAAAAGCAACCAAATTAAAGAGAGAATTATTGAAGTTGAAACTAGCTTAAATCTTTTGCCAATTAAAGAAGGCTTTGAAAAAATTGAAACTAAAATAATATACTCGGTAATAGTTGAGCTTGAAATCAACCTAACTGATAAAACCGAAATAGAGAAAATTATATTGGTAAAAGTTCCTACACAGATTTATCCGGAGCTAAGACGAATATTTATTTTTATTTTTGAAAACTCTGGATTTAAAGATGTAAATATTAATAAAACAGTTGATTTTCAGGAATTATATAACAAAAGAAAAGTTCAATAAAAATTTTTTTTAATCTCTGTTTTTAAAAATTGTTTATGTCTTTCAGACTCGTCATTTGATATTTCAATAATTGATTTGTTGTATAATCTTTCTTTATTAGAGGATTTAAATTCATCGTGGTCTAGTGAAGATAGATTAAACTTGGGTTCTTTTGCATCCAAGAGATTAATGTAAACTTCTCTTAATAATTCACAATCAAGCAAAGCGTTATGTTTAGTTCTTTTAGATAGATCGATGTTGAACTTTTTGCAAAGTGCATCTAATGAGTTTGAGGCTCCAGGAAACTTATTCCGTGCTACCTCTAGAGAGTCCACTACTGATACTTTATTAATTTTTTTCTTATTAATTTTACTAAGTTCACCATTCAGAAAACCAAGATCAAAATTTGCATTGTGTATAATAATTATTTTGCCTTCTATAAAGCTTAAAAGTTCATCAGCAATTTGGCTGAACGTTTCCTTGTTTTTAAGAAACTCTCCCGAAAATCCATGAATTTTAAATGCTTCCTCAGGCACATCTCTTTGAGGATTTATTAGTTTATGAAAAATCTTATTAGTGGGTATTAAATCTATTGTCTCGATACATGCAATTTCAACTATTCTATGTCCATCTCTAAAAGAAAGACCAGTTGTTTCTGTGTCTAAAAATACTTCACTCATATTTTTTGATTATATTTAAAAGTTGTTTTTGTAAAACATTTAAAGAACTATTGTTAATAACAATATAATCACAAAACTTCATCTTTTTAGTATCTTTAATCTGATGACTATCTAATAAAGAAAATAAACTAACAGAACCGCCATTTAACTTATATCTTTTTAATCTTAAGCTTTTTTTTGATCTGACAAAAATCACTAGATCAAAATATTTTTTAAGATTGCTTTCAATTAATAATGGAATCTCGAAAAATAAAAGTTTTTTATTTTTGTTTTTTTTAGAAAAATCCATCATCTTCTTTCTAATTAATGGATGAATTATTTTTTCCAATTTTATCAAGGTATTTTTATCTTCAAGTAATTTTTTTTTTATATTTTTGGTAAATTGCGAATTAATTTTAATATTTAGTTTTTTAGCAATAAGTTTTTTGAAACTTCTATTTGAATACAACTTTTTTACATTTAAATCAGCGCTGAAAAGTGGGCCTTTTTTATTTGAAATAAATTTGCTGGCAGTTGTTTTTCCCGATGCTAAAGAACCTGTGATACCTATTTTAATCATTTAAGTTTTGAAGTTAGTAAATCAATGAGTTCATTATCTATTTCTGGATTAACCTTGTTCCATAGATAAAAAGATTTTTGCCCTTGGTAAATTAACATATCTAAACCGTTAAAAGTTTTAATATTATTGCTTTTAAGATATTTGATAGATTTCGTTATTAGAGGATTGTAGACTGTGTCTATAAAAATAGCATTTGGCTTTAGACCCTCAAAATCAAATTCAAAATCACTATTATTTTTAAGTCCAAGACTAGTAGCGTTGACTATCACATCATATTCTCTGATTTTTTCTTTCAGTGATTTCCATTCCAAAACATTTAGATAACTAAATTTCTTTTTAAGAAAAAGAGATTTATCGTGTGTTCTGTTCGCTATCGAAATATCCTTAATTTTTGATTTTTCTAAAGAAAAAATTACTGATGGTGAAACTCCCCCAGCACCAATTACTAGCGCTTTCTTATTTTCTGCATCATTTAATCCTTTCAAGTAAGCAGCTTGTAAACCAAATACATCTGTGTTTTCACCCACAACAACATTCGTCTCATCCAAGTAAATTGTGTTTACCGAATTTGTATGATGCGCATCATTAATTAACTTATCAACCAAAGGAATTATTTTTTGTTTATAAGGCAAAGTTACGTTTATACCGTCTAATTCACCATCTCTAATTTTTTTAATTATGTTTTTAAGATCTTTCTCCTCTGTGTTTATCAAATCATAATCAGCCTGAATATTGTATTTCTTGAACCAGTATTTATGCAATACTGGTGAGAGTGAATGAGCTACGGGATTACCAATTATTGCAAATAATTTCTTCTTCATATGTTTTGTTGATCAATATAATTTAAAATTTGCTTAATAGGCAAACCCATAATCGAGTCTTGATCTCCCTTTATATATTCAAAAAGATCAAGGCCATGTGCTTCTACTTGGTAAACACCATAGGCCAACAAAGTTTCAGTTCTGATTTTACTCAAATAGTCTTTTAGTTCCTTGTCGTTGAAATTTTTCATTTTTAGTTCTGATTGGTCTGAATGATTCCAAACCATTGACCCGTTTTTTGAAATACAAACAGAACTTATTAAATAATGTCTAGTATTATTTAACTTTTTTAAAATTTTTAGCGCTTCCTCTCGCGACCTTGGTTTATTAATAAGTTCATTATTTAAAGATATAACGCTGTCAGCACCCAAAACCAACCGATCCGGATATTTATTGCTTACCTTTATAGATTTCAGTTCGGCTAAATTTTTTGAGATAACCAACGGATTAGCTCCTGCAGCTAAGAGTGACTCCTTTGCTTGATCTTCATCTAAACCAGAAATGACAACTTCAACATTTACATTGTTTTTTTCTAGAATTTTTTTTCTTACACCACTTTTAGAAGCTAAAATTATTTTCATTTATTTTTTTTTATTTCATAAATTTTAAGGATTGATGCAGCAGTTTCCTCAACAGATTTTCTAGTAACATCAATTATTGGCCAATTATATTTCTTAAAAAGTTTTTTTGATTGATCTATCTCATCTTTAATTGCGTTTAAATTTGTATATTCTTCAATCCTGTTTTCCTTCATTATAGCTACTCGGTTTCTTCTTATGTCGGCTAGTCGATCTGGATCAGCTATTAAACCAATTACACATGTTTTGTTATTAATAGATTTTAAATCATCTGGTATTTTTTGATCCATTACTAGTGGAATATTAACAGTTTTATATCCTCTATTAGCTAAATAAATTGATGTAGGAGTCTTGCTTGTTCTGCTAACACCTAAGAGAACAATGTCTGAGCTTGAAACATCATCTAACTTTTTTCCATCATCATGAGACATCGTAAATTGAATTGCTTCTATTCTTTTGTAATAATCGTCATCCAATACATGTTGAGCGCTAGGTTTGTGTATGGCTTTCTGATTTAATAATTTAGAGAAATTTAAAATCAAATTCCCAAGTATTCCAAAACAAGGCACTTTATGTTTTTCGCTTATGTTAGATATGTATTTTGCTAGTTTTGTTTCAACAATGGTGTAAAGAATTATTGAATTTTGCAAACTTGAACACTCCTTAATAATTTTATCTATCTGCTGTTCAGTTCTAACAAAAGCATATTCCTTTTTTTCATAATCAAAATTAGCGAATTGGGATTTTAAAGATAAAAATATTCTATCTAGCGTCTCACCAGTTGAATCAGAAACAAGATATACATTGTATTTTTCGTTCATATGTTTGTTAGTAAATATTTAATAAAATACTCTTTTCCATAGTTATAAAAGCTTATAAAAAAAAATTAACAATAATTAACATCATTTTAACATTTTGTTAGATGTTGATATTATAAATCTATTATTGTTTATAATCTTACTAAAAGTCTTTAATTTATAGCATTAATTCTAGAATTTATTAAAATGCAATTGTATAAAATATGTATAAATAGTTATATTAGTAACTAACAGAACCTACTACACGTTCTATAATTTTAAACTTATTATATATATTATGAGCACTCTTAAGAAAATTTTAATAAATAAAGATAGTTCTTGTAAATCAGTTTGGTTTATGAGACAAGCTGGTCGATACCTGCCTGAATTTCAAAAAATAAGATCTAAAAATAAAAATTTTATAAAACTTTGTTTAAATAGTGAGTTAAGTTCAGAAATAACTCTTCAACCTATAAAAAGATTTGATTTAGACTCAGCTATTATTTTTTCAGATATTTTATTAACACCATACGCTTTTGGTCAAAAAGTTAAATTTATAAAAAACCTAGGTCCAAAATTAGATAACTTTAAATTAGAGAAATTTTTAAATGTCAGAGAAAGTGAATTTTTAGAAAAGTTAGAACCTGTTTACAAAGCGATTAAAATCACAAAAAAAAATTTAGGTAGAAACAAATCGTTAATTGGTTTTATAGGAGCCCCGTGGACTTTATTAGTTTATATGCTCGATATCAAAAAAGGTAAAAAAGAAATAAGCTTAAATAAACTAAAAAAATTTGAAAAAGAAATAGAAAAAATATTAAGTAAATTAATAAAATTTCTTTGTTTACACATAGAAAATCAATTTAATGCAGGAGCAGATGTTATCCAAATATTTGACTCTTGGGCTGGTTTAATTCCAAGTAAAAATATTAGAGAATATTGCTACGAACCAAATGCAAAAATAGTTAACTTTTGTAAAAAGAATAATATTCCAAATATTTGTTTTCCCAGAGGAATAAAAGAAAAATTTAAGAATTTTAATAAAATTGTTAAGCCTGATGGAATAAATATTGATTACGAAATCAAACCTGAGTGGGTTTTAAAAAATTTAAAGAATGTAGTTATACAAGGTGGTTTAAATCCAAAAATGTTATTAGAAAACGAGGCAAAGATGATAAAAGGAGCGACGAAATATATTAAAACATTTAAAGGTATTCCTTATATTTTTAATCTTGGGCATGGGTTACTTCCAGAAACAGATCCTGATAAAGTAAAAAAATTAATTGAATTATATAGGAAGTATTAATGGGCAAAAATCATCCGGAAGTAAAATTTGGTAAGACTGGGGTTTTAATAGTAAATTTAGGAACCCCCGACTCCACTAGCTGGTGGGACATTAGAAAATATCTTAAAGAATTTCTTTCAGATAGAAGAGTAATTGAGGTTAATCCTATAATTTGGCAAATAATTTTAAATTTATTCATTTTAACTTTTAGACCCTCAAAAACAGCACATGCTTACAAAAAAATTTGGCTAAAAGAAAAGAACGAGTCTCCTTTAATGTTTTACACAAGGAGTCAGTCAGAAAAGCTAAACAAAAAGATTGGAAGTCAAAAATTAATTGTAAATTTTGCAATGAGGTATGGAAATCCAAGCATTAAATCTCGATTAAATTTGTTGAAAGAGCAAGGTTGTGAAAACATAATTATTTTACCGCTATACCCACAATATGCGGCGGCAACTACGGCAACTGTTTGTGATGAAGTTTATAGATCATTAATGAAAATGAGATGGCAACCGAGTCTACAAATAATCCCGCATTACGAAAGTGAAACAATGTACATAGAAGCCCTAGTAAGCTCCATCGAAAAAAAAATAAAAGAAATAAGCTGGAAGCCAGACTTAATTCTTTCATCTTATCACGGTATACCAAAATCGTATTTTGACAAAGGCGACCCCTATCAATGCTATTGTCAGAAAACAACGAGATTGATGAAAGAAAAATTTAATAACGTAGAAATTCAAACTACATTTCAATCTAGGTTTGGACCACAGGAATGGCTCCAACCTTACACAGACAAAACTTTGGAAGAGTTGCCCAAAAGAGGCGTTAAAAACTTGCTTGTAATTTGTCCTGGTTTTGCCTCAGACTGTGTAGAAACTTTAGAAGAGATAAACATTCAAGGCAGGGAAACATTTATGGAAGGTGGAGGAAAAAACTTTGACCTTATACCCTGTTTAAACGATAATGAAAAACACATTGAGTTATTTCAACATATAATAAGCAAATATATCTAGTTTAAAATGAATTCACTGATAATTTATTCAACTACCGATGGACAAACAAAAAAAATTTGCGAGGAGATTAAAAATAATTCTATTTACAAACAAACATATAAAATTATTTCGATAGATGAAGCTCTTGAAATTAACATAAGTAATTACGACCAAATAATATTGGGAGCAAGTATAAGGTATGGAAAACATGATTCGAAAATTTATAAATTTATAAAAAATAACAAAAATATTTTAGATGAAAAAAAAAATGCATTCTTTTCTGTTAACGTAGTTGCAAGAAAACCTGAAAAAAACTCTTTTGACACCAATCCCTATATTAAAAAATTCTTAAAAAAAAGCAGTTGGAAACCAAAAAAATTAGCTGTGTTTGCTGGTAAAGTTGATTATCCAAATCTCAATTTAATAAATAGGAATATTATCAGATTAATAATGTTTATAACAAATGGTCCAACTAACACCAAAAATGTTTATGAATTTACTGATTGGCAGAAAGTAAAAAAATTTTCTAAAGAATTTGATAATATGAAAATTTAGCTATCCGTACTTCTGTTTATTCTTGCAAAACGAAATGACATAACGCAAAGATAAACAAAGTAGGCTCCTGACAAAATCATCATGAGTTTGGATAAGTCTGCCCAAAAATTATTGAACAAACTACCGCTCGCAAATCCTCTAATTAGATCTAATCCGCCAATTAGTGTTATCAACCCAATAAGTACCACTATATGCATGAAAATTTTTCTTTTATTTGGAAATTGTAAAGATAGCATAGAAAAGATAAATATGCCTAATCCTAGATAGCTTGGAATATAGGACGTCATTGATGAACTTCCAGATAAAAAGGTGATTATCAAACCCCATGCAATAAGAAATATTCCATAATATAAAGAAATATTTTCAATATTTTTTCCAAAAACCTTAAATTCTTTTTCTTCTATGTCCATAAAAAGCTTAATTTAACCCTTTTTTTTACAAATTAAAAGATACTAGACTTGAATTTTACAAAAAAAGTCATATATTTTAACTACACTTCTTTAAAAAAAAATAATCACATGAACTTACAAGAATTAAAGCAAAAGAATCCTGCCGAGCTTATTAGTGAGGCTGAAAAATTGGGTATAGAAAATCCAAGCACTCTGAGGAAACAAGAGATTCTCTTTGCGATTTTGAAAAAACTGGCTGAAAAAAATGAGCAAATTACTGCGACGGGTGTTTTAGAAGTTCTTCAAGATGGTTTTGGTTTTTTACGAGCTATTGAGTCCAATTATCTTCCTGGCCCAGACGACATTTATGTAAGTCCAAGCCAGATTAGAAGATTTGGCCTTAGAACAGGAGACTCAGTAGAAGGTGAAATAAGAGGCCCAAAAGATGCTGAAAGATACTTTGCGCTTTTAAAAGTAAACAAAATAAATTTTGATAATCCAGAAAAAGGGAAAAATAAAATTGCTTTTGATAATTTAACTCCACTTTATCCAAATGAAAGAATTAAATTAGAAGTAGAAACGTCAAAAGTTGAAAAAAAACCTGACAATACAGCGAGATTGATTGATCTAGTTAGCCCAATTGGGAAAGGACAAAGATCATTAATTGTATCCCCTCCAAGAGCGGGAAAAACAATTATACTTCAAAACATTGCTCAATCTATAACCGCAAATCATCCTGAATGTTATTTGATGGTTTTATT
>MDTG01133173.1_pt1 | contig 11972 bp, 10 predicted proteins | sample 811421 | NCBI WGS metagenome assembly MDTG01 (sample SAMN05326645, study PRJNA326480) | marine metagenome | isolation source: seawater | place: Pacific Ocean: South East | collected 2011 | reverse complement strand
GCTGGGGGATTTGAACCCCCGGCCTTCTGGTTGCAAACCAGACGCTCTTCCAACTGAGCTAAGCGCCCTTGTATTCCCAGCGGTGAGCCTCTCCCTTTTGAGCCTTCACCTGCCCTTGACAGCGAATCAAACGCAGTCGATGGTCGCGTCGCGGTCTGGACCCACACCAATGCTGGTGCATGGGACGCCAACCAGGGCTTCGAGTTTGGCCACGTACTGTTGAGCGGCAGCCGGGAGGACGGAGATTCCCTTTCCGGATTCGTTGGCATGAACCGCCATAGCCAACCACTCAGAGAGGGGCAACTCAGGGAAACCGGGCATGCTAATGTAGACCGGTTTGCAGCGGGCCAGCGCTGAAGCCGTTGAGGGGAGTTCGGTGATCTCTTTGCCGTCCAGTTCGTAGGCCACGCAAATCTTCAATTCCTCAAGTCCACCAAGCACGTCGAGTTTGGTCAAGGCAAGTCCCGTGAAACCGTTGATGCGTTGAGCCTGGCGCATCACCACGGCATCAAACCATCCGCATCGGCGTTTCCGTCCAGTTGTGGTGCCGAATTCCTTGCCAACCGTGCCCATGTGCACACCTGCTTCGTCCTCAACCTCAGTCGGCATGGCACCGTGGCCCACACGCGTGATGTAGGCTTTGGTTATGCCAATGACATCCTGAACATGTCCCGGGTGAATACCGGCACCGTGGGTGGCGTTGCCCCGGGATGTTATGGAGGAGGTGACGAAGGGAAACGTTCCCTGGTCAATGTCAAGCAGTGTGCCTTGTGCCCCTTCGAGAATGACATGCTCCCCAAGTTTGAGAGCATTGTCGAGCATCAAACCTGTGTTGCCGATGCACATGGCATAATTCTCGTGAATCCAAGCGATATCGCTGGCCAGTCCGTCGGTGGACACACGCTCGCTGGAACCAGCAGCCTCAAGGGAGGCGTTCATTCGGTCAACGCTCGCCTTTGTCCAAGCCTCATCGCCCAACACCTCAGCAACGTCGCCAAACCGAAGGCCAACGCGGTTAACTTTGTCAGCGTAGGTCGGTCCGATTCCTCTGCCGGTCGTGCCGATTTTCGTGTCCAATCCGTCCATGTAGCGATGGTAGGGGAGAATGATGTGCGCACGCTCGCTCACGTACAGTCGGTCGCCGCGCGGGTCTTCTCCTGTGCTTTCCTTCCAGTCGCTCAATTCTTTGTCGAGGACCCACGGGTCGATCACCATGCCATCACCTAAGACGAGGTGACACTCTTTTCGAGTGATGCCCGAGGGAAGCAAATGGAATTTCAGAACCTGATCACCCAGAACCACGGTGTGACCAGCGTTGTTTCCGCCCTGAAAACGAGCAACCCACGTGGCCTGTTCAGCCAAACGGTCAACGAGTTTCCCTTTTCCTTCATCGCCCCACTGGGCCCCCAAAATTACGGTTGCAGGCATATCATTCCCCGCTCTTGTGGTACCGCGGGACGCCTTTGAACCCTGTGTTGACGTTTCATCATCAACAACGGTGAAATGACCCACATTTCGGGTGTGAAGGGGAACGACCGTTTATATCAAGACACGTGAACTTTCAATTCCTGCGGACGAAGTGCCCTATACCCTAAACAGCGTCTAGGAATCCATTTCGTACATGCAAAGAAACCTTGGATTTAAATAACATTAAACCCCACTACTAAACAAGGAGTTGAGAAGATGGAACCTGACAAACAAGCCGTTGATGACGCTAAGAAAGCAGTCAAAAATTTACCCGGACTCGGGAAGGACAACACTGGACGCCGCACGCTCGAAGGCCACACACGGCCTTGCGAAGACTGTGGAGCAGTAAACTGGGACTTCGATGTGACCCGAGGCGAGATCACCTGCGGCGATTGCGGTCTCGTGGCTGAAGAAAACGTCCCCGACCCCGGTGCCGAATGGACCAACAGGGACAACGGAGAAGACCGTTCCCGTGTCGGCCGACCGATGACCTACACCCTAGCAGACAAGGGACTGAACACCACCATTGACGTTCGAGACCTCAACACCGGCATTGCGTCTCGACACGGCATGAGCTCACAGGCTCGACGGGATTGGCGTCGACGCAGAGTCATTGACGAGCGGTCAAAAACCCGTAAAAGTCGAGAACGAAACTTGGTGAAAGCAAATCAATTCATCCGAGACCGCTCTGGACTCCCGGCCCCTCTCCAAGAAGAAGCTGCTCGCTTGTACCGTCGACTTTCCGGCGAGGGTTTCGTCACCGGCCGCTCAATCGCTGGTGTCACCGCGGCGTGCACCTACCTGGTCGCACGACAGGAAGGTTTGCCTCGTCAAATTCCTGACGTCGCCGTGGCGTTTGACATCACGGGCAAGGATTTGTCCCGGTTGATTCGGCAGGTTTCGCGCCGGCTGAACATGCACAAAATCACAGCACCGGACGAATACTTTGACAAATTTATGTCCGATTTGGGACTAGAGCCGTCAATTCGAACGCCGCTTGATCAGCTTTGGAACACCATCAAACCTCACGACGATGTTTGGCAAGGCAAGAAACCAATGGGCGTAGCCGCTGCCCTCATTTACAAAGCAGCGAGCACGGCAGGAACACCGCGGACCCAATCCGAAGTCTGTGCTGTTGCGAACGTCTCAGAGGTCACGTTGCGCGGACTTCTGCGGTTGATCGACGGACTTCTCGACAAAATTCGCCAGTATCAGAACTTGCAATAACCAAGCGAACATTATTGAATGGGGAATTTAACCACCCTCTATGGGATTCAAGGCAAAGGCACGAAAGCACCGCAAGGATGCCGACAAGGACGCAAAGAAAACCAAAGCATCAACCAGGGAAGGAGAACTTTCCTGTGGCGTAAAGGGCTGTGATAAGTTCGCTGACAAATCCCATGGTGGCCGCTCACTTTCAGTTGACGATGCCATTGACATGTGGGGTTCGGGTGGATACACACCGCGCAAAGGGCGTGTCCGCATCTGTAAATCCTGCTATCGAAAATGGAAAAAAGAAAACAAGAACGAAGACATGTATTGATGTTCACTTTCAGTTTTCACTGCAAGGGTCCCAGAAAGAAACCAATACCCCCACTGTCTCATTTCTGATATGCAGCAACGAACAATTGTGCGCAGTTTAACCACAAGCGATGGTGCTTTGTTGGCCATGAACGATGGAACAGTGACCTGGAAACCAGTGAAAGGGCGACCAACTCGAACGGTCTTGAGTGGGCTCCCCACGGTGTTGTTGGCCGTCCGTGGGCCGATGGGTCCAATCGATTCCGCTGTAATCGGAACCGCAGATGGAGAGGTCGTGGTGTTCACGCTCCCCCGATTGGAAATTGTAGCACGTTTTACGCTGAAATCAGGCAGCATACGGGCCATTACGTTGGTTGAGGAAGGTGCGATTCATTTTCTGGTCGGAACACAACACGGCGCAGTATGGTCTGTTTGTGAACATCGAAGCGAACGTGTTGAATTGGTGTTCTCCATTGATGGACCGGTTTCAAGCCTTCACATCGAGGGTGAACTCGTGCACGTTCGCAGCGGATGGATTCACCATGTTCGCGGATGGGACGGTTCCACACACCACGTTCGAAACACCGCTGAAACGTACAAGATCCGAAAGCAACGGCGGCTACGGGATACTTACTTCCTACCGTACCCGGCCTAGACTGACTCCTGCTCCTCCAACGGCCACGGAGAACGAGGCGTAAGCCACACCGCCGTGGTTGCAGGACGGTCCCAAGAAGCCGGAGGTTGACCGTTGTTCTCAACGACCTCCTCAAAGAAGGAAATATGGCGATTCAACACGTCTCGGACGTGATCTTCACCGCGAATGGCTGGACCTTGGAGCGGTACAATGGACGTGAGTTCCAACCGTTTTATGCGATGGAAACTCGAGATAACATCCATCAACGAACCGCCCGGCAGATCCCATCGGGTGGGTCGGTCTGCTCTGGGCAAAAGGGCACCAACCACCAGTGTGGACAAGTGTGGGATGTGAAAGCCCATTCCATCGTTGGTGTGTCCGGGGAGATGAAGCGGTAGAACTTCTCCACCTCCCATTGGAAAAACGTCATCTTCGGTCAGGGGTTCCGTGATGGTTCGCGGCATATCTGAGTCGTAGCGATTGGCCCAAGTTGTGAAGAAATCACCCGTCTCAAGGGCGGCTTGACCGTCTGGATGAATGTGAACGGGCACGTCATCAAATGCCTGCGAGACATGTGCGGCACCTCCCGAAACAGGGAACCGGCGAGAGGTGAGAAGAATGCGATCAAGGTTCTCCTGCTCGAGCTGACCGGTGATTCGCTCCACTTGGAGTGCTTGATACCACGAAGTGCCAGCATTGATGAGAAGATGGCCCAGAGAACCCGAAACCAAGACGACGTTTCCGTCATGATGGATACCAGGTAACCTCACGACCTTCATGGTCTTGCGAAGTACCGACTCAACTTGAACATACCCAAGGCGTGTGGTTGCGGTTAAATAGGGGAAATTGGTCGCCGTAGCATGGCACGATTCCCTGAAGCAGAGGCACGATTGCTTCGCGTCAAAATTTGCATGAAGTGCAATGCTCGCAATGCATGGAAAGCAACCCGCTGTAGGAAGTGCAGCTACAAAGGCCTTCGGCCAAAGAATGCAGAGCGGAAGGGCAACTGATACCCCTCAGCCAATAAATTGCATCAAAAGCGTGGTCGGGTCTCCAAACAACACCAGCGGAAGCACCGCTGGGAACAAAAAGACCAGCAGCGGCATTTTATGGCTGACCCAAACCTCGTCAACACCAAGTTCACGAAGTTCGGCAAGATGTGTGTTTAATTCCTCGACGGTGGGCGTCTTTCTTGGGGCTCGGGTTGAGTGAACAACATGCCTTTCCCCTGTTGGAAGTTGCATGGTTGCGGTGAGCAACCAAACATGGCGTTGAGCTACGTCGTCGATGGACATCATGGAAGCATGCCACGCCAAGCGAAGATCACCGAGCCTACGAACGCTTCCTCGCTTGAAATTTAACGCGAGCATGAAAAATGGAATAAACAAAAATGCCAAACCGCCCCATATGAGAAGAGCGATGCTCACGGGGAGAGCAACCAGCGCTTCTTCGCCCATCCCGTTCATCGGGAGGGGCACGGCTGCCCACCCTGGAAACAGAAGACTGACCCACATCAATGCCTTAGCATCGGCTCCACCATGGAGCAGACGAAGGCGCCAGGCGACGTCAATGAGAAGAACCACGGCCATGACAGAAACAGTTCTCCACCACAACATACCAAGGGGGTCGCCATCGTTGAGAAGGACGTCGACAGGTGAGGTGGATTGGTACTTCAATGCACCCGCAATCACGCCAATGGCGCCGGCCATGTACCACAGGAGAAAAGAACGATCCATCCATGAACCTCTGAGTGCGTCACCTAACGTTGGCCGACCAAAGACCGAAACACTCGCATAGGCGACGACAGCGGCAGCGGTTAGGTAAATTGTCCAATCCGCACCTTGGACCATAAGGTCGAGCGCCCAAATGAAAATGGCTGGTTTCGCCCACACAATCCAGTGTTCGTTCGGAACCCGACGATCCTTGTGATCCATCCAAGCAGCCCATCCCAGACCAAGCAAAAGCACGCCCACTCGTGTCCATCCCAAGATGGCCTCATTGGTCGCCTCCATGAATCAACCAAGCAGGCCATCAACTTAAAGACGGCCGCCGGCCAGCCAATTTTGCGTGCAAGAAGGTAATGACCATGGATATCGAAGAACGATTAGAACAAGTTGCCACGGTTATCAACCAAATCGATGACCCCAAAGTTCCACGAAACATACGTCGACAAGCGAAGGAAGCCTGCGAAAACTGGTTGCTCAACAAGGGCAAGAAACTCGACGTCCGGATTGCGATGGCTCAATCAAAGTTGGAAGAGCTTTACGAAGACCCCAACATTCCTCCGGAATTCGGCACGCTGATTTTGACAATCAATACCGAGCTCGAGCGCATATTGACAGAAGTGCTCTGATTCATTCTTCCTCGTCTTCGTCGCCTAGAGCGAAGACAAGTCGTCCCAAGAATAGACGTTCCTTAACGGACAATTTTCCTTCAGTGACAATTTCTTCAAGCTGATCGCTCCACTTTTGAGGCAAGGGCATGTGGTCAATACCAATGCGGAGGAGTCCGATTTGGTCTACGCTCAAACGTCCACGACGAAGAGCGTACTCTGCGGCAATCCGGGCAGAAATAAGTTTCACTTGATCGTCGGAATAACCCAAGACGGTTTGAAGTTCGCTCAGCATGCGCTGTTCGTAGGCGGTGATGCGACCGTCTTTGATCGCCTCACGCCAAGCTTCCTCCAACGTCGGCGCTCGTTCGGAAAGGAGAATGGCCAATGGCCGAGTTGCATCGATGTTCTCAAGAACAATCTTTAGAATAACGACAAGAGGGATTGAAAGAATCATGCCAATGATGCCCCAAACCCAGAACGAAAAGGCAGTGACCACCAACAGCAATACAGGGGAGATGTCGAGCGCACGCCCCGCCCACCGAGTTTCAATAACATTCCCCCACAGTTGTTGATTCGTGAGAAGCAAGACCGTCAAAACGAGAAGCATCGAAGGTTCAAGCAGAATAAACCCGAGCATCAACGGCGGAATGGTGGCCAAGAGAGAGCCGATGTAAGGCACATAGTTCAACAAGAACGTGAGGAGTGCCCACGTGAACCACAAATCAATGCCAAACACCAGCATGACCAAACCAGCACAAATACCCGTGCCAAGACCAACACCCGTCTTGACCACAACATAGGTATTGACACTGGCTTCAATTTGGTCACGAATCATGTGGACGCGTTCACTTGCACCGCCGGGATAAGCCCGCTCAATCCGCCCCGGAAGCAAACTGGCTTCGAAAATGATGAACAGAAGGAAGAACAACACCGTGATGCCGGTGATAAAGAACATACCAACACTCGACAACATGTTATTGATCGCCTCCGAGATGCCTGAACCCTCTTCAAGGAGTCCCATCCTTGCAAGATCATCATCCATTGTACCGTTGATGGTGGCACCGGAATCTAGGATTGATTGGCCAATGAGGGGCATTCCCTTGACATCGGCCCATCGGTCGTCAAGCAATTCTGAGTACTCTTCCATTCGCACTTCGTCTGCGAGGAGGGCGTCAGCCTGCTGATAAGCAAAAAATCCTGCTGAGAGTACAATCAGGATGGTCAACATGAGCATGGTGATGTAAGAGAGCATGATGGGGAACCCTTTGGCTGAGAGTAAGTCAGCACCTGGTTTCAAAACGAAATAGATGCCCAAGGCAATGAACAACGGCTGGAGAACATCCACAAGTTGAATCAACCAAACCGTTACCAATGTCATGATGACGGCTGCATGGGAAAGCACCGTCAAGCGTTGACGGAAGTTTTCACTCGTCCACTTTGGTGAAGCGGCTTCCATAGACCACCCAGCACTCTGGAGGTCTTGAAGACATTCCCGCTCAGAAAACGGTTCACACAGCCTCCTCAATTTCCTTGAGAAGAGGAAGACGCAAGGTCAACACAGCGGAAATAACCATCAATACACCGCAGAGGTGGAAGGCTGCGTGGTAATCCCAAGGATAGCTCCCGTTGACCGTTAATTCCCACACCAAACCACCACTGAGTGGCCCAAAGATTCGAGCAAAGGCACTCAGCGATTCTTGTGCGCCCATGACCACGCCAAGATCGTAGCCTTCGTCCTGAGCAATTCTTGTCAAATACGTACTCGAGGAAGGCTGGAACACGCCGTTGCCAATGGCGATAAATGAACACACAATAAGCATCTGAATCCAGGCCATGGACGACTGCGTATAGGGAATCAACGTGAGACCCAGACCGGTCACCATGATCGAAATTGGAATCAAACGCCGGGTGCCATAACGGCGGGTGAGTGGGCCGATGAGGACGCCTTGGGTAAGAATTCCAAAGAGACCAATCATGGCAAAAATTCGACCGTTGTCCTGCTCTGAGAATCCGAGTCCACCCACTGCCACATCCATTTCGGTATAGAGTATGAACACCGAATGCATAACGGTGAAACCGAACACAAAGAGCATGGTGACCCAAATCACGGCCCCGATACTGGGCGTGCGCAACATGGAGACGGAATTGGCCGCCATCGAGATCATTCGCTTGCCCCATGGCCGTTGGTCATCGTTCTTTTTTGCCGCCTGGACATCAATGGATTCAGGGAGTTTGTAGTAAGCGAGAACGAGAGAACCCGCCGATAACGCACTTGCAATCGCGCATGGCAAGAGATAAGGGAAGGTATCGAACACCGTACCAACAAAGAGGCCCCATCGCTCAGCGGGATTGGAAAACTCACCGCCGATGAAGGGACCAATCGTGAACCCTAGGCCAAAGGCAGCGCCGATGAGGCCCATTCGAGTGGCCAATTGCCTCGGAGTGCTTACATCACCAATGTAGGCGCGAGCCACAGCGATGTTTCCATTGAACACCCCGGCAAGGAAACGCATGCACAAGGCAAAGAGGAGCGTGGTCGAAAAACCAAAAGCCGTGAAAAAGACCGTGTTGCCAACCAACCCAATCATGAGTACGGGTCGACGACCTATTCGGTCCGACAACGAACCCCAAAATGGCGAAAAGAGAAACTGTGCTGCGGAATACGACGTCATGAGGAAACCAACCCAAAGGCCAATTCGAACCACGCCTTCACCCTCGGCTAGATCTTGGACCAGATAGGTCAAGAACGGTATGATGATGCCGAAACCAATCATATCGATCATGGTGACCAGAAAGAGCACTGCAAGAGCGCCTTTTCCTGCATCACGTTCTGGAGACATACGATGACCATCCAATCTTAGGAACAAGCGAGGTTAGTGGGCCACTCCGATATTTCTGCTCGCAAGGCTCATGACCTAGACGAGCGAAATTTTGCTTTGGACTTCTGGCGTCAATCGGTCAATAACCGCTTCCAGGCGTTCAACTAAGCTGGCTTTCTGTTCATGCTTGATGAGGGCGTACTTCATGACTTCATCCAAGGTATCCACCGCAACGACGTCTACCATGTTCTCAAATCGGTCGTCGAGCAGGACATCTTGCATGTTGGCCCGCGGGACAACGATGGTTTTGACACCTGAGCGAGCAGCCGCCTCAATTTTCGCCGTGACACCACCGATTGGAAGTACTTCTCCACGTACCGACAATGAACCGGTCATGGCGAGGTCTTGGCGAATGGGGATGTTTTCCAAAGCGGAGATGATTGCAGTGGCGATGGTGATGGATGCTGAGTCTCCATCAACACCGTGTGTGTCAACAAACTGAATGTGAATGTCGTAGTCAGAAATGTCTTTTCCGGTTAATTTCTTGATCACTGCACTGACGTTCGTGACGCTTTCCTTGGCGAGGTCGGAAAGACCGCCTGTAGCGTGTATCTTACCCCCACCGCCTTGCGATGGAGTAACCAAGGCTTCAACGGGCAGCATGATGCCGCTGAAGTCCGAGAGACCCGAGTTCGCACCAAGGACAGCGAGCCCGTTGACGCGGCCGATTCGCTCGCCACTGTTAACCAGCATAGCGTAATCCTGACGGCGTTCAATCATGCGGTCCGCCACTTGTTGTTCAAGCGGCTTGGCAATCTTTCGGGCACCGAGGACGTGCTCGGCGGATGTGAATTGTGCACCGGCTTCCACGGCTAGGTCGCCAGCGATGCGAACCAGTCCACCCAGTTCACGCAGGCGGAGGGAGAGTTTCCCACGACGACCTGCTCTCCGCTGAGCCTCTCGAAGGATGATGGAGACGGCGCTCTTGTCGAAGTGGGGAATCTCCCGCACCGTGTCTTGGTCGCGCAGAACTTCTTGAGCAATAAAGCGAATCAGACGACGGCGATTTCGGGATGTGTCGGGCATTTCTGAGTTGACGTATACTTCGTATCCGTATCCCCGTATACGGCTGCGCAACGCAGGGTGCATGCCTTGAATGGCGTCCAAGTTTCCTGCAGCGATGAGAATAAAGTCGCAAGGAACCGCTTCGGTTTTGGTTAGGGCACCAGATGAGCGTTCAGACCGACCTGAAATCGGGAAGGCACGGTCCTGCATAGCGGTGAGGAGAGCTTGCTGTTCTTCCAGACGCAGAAGATTGATCTCGTCGATGTAAAGCACACCTTTGTGCGCTCGGTGGATTGCACCGGGTTCAACTCGATCGTGAGCAGGTGTCTCCATGCCACCCGACTGGAATGGGTCGTGGCGCACGTCGCCCAACAAAGACCCCGACAGGGTGGCCGTTGCGTCCACAAACGGCGGGAGCTCGTTGGTGTCGTGTTTCACCAAGACCTTTGGAATCCGGCTGTTGTCGACGGCTCCCAAACGACTGCGGATGAACATGTACCCAAAAGCGAGGAGGAACCCACCAAAGAGCAAGGTGAACAAGTCGCCGGATTGAAGGGCGGCAATGAGGAGCAAGAATCCAATGGCAGCGAAGGCGATGAAAAGCATCCGCTGCGATTTTTCACGCTGTTGACGGATGGCCTCTTTTTGGACTTTGACGATTCGGTCGGCTCTGCCTGCGGGGACCGTTCGCACACGAGGCACGTTTTCATCGTCCTCGTTTGGATAAACGAGGACGTCTTCAAGCGCTTCTTTGGGCAGCAGGTCCGTCATTGACTTGGCCAACATGGACTTCCCAGTCCCTGGGTCTCCAATCATGAGCATGTGTCGGCGTTGTTCTGCCGCTTTTTTGATGACAACAGAGCCGGCCTCTTGTCCAATTACTTGGTCGACCAACCGGTCGGGGATGGGGACGTCGGCGGTGGACTCGAACTCAACGGCTGAGATCCATTCGTCAACGGGCGTGTTGAGCACCTCATCGGCGCCCGTGGGTTCGGGTGCCCAGACGGTCGTCGTTGGTTCCTCCAACTCAACCTCGTCAAACCCTTGGACAGCCTCGTCAAGGCTCTCCTCGACAGGGGTTTCGATATCATCCGACACGCGTCTTCCTCTCCTAACTCCCCTTTAGGGGTATGCTTTTCCTTTGACCCCCGTGAGGCGTCATAAAGTTGCCATCACTGTAGTTGATTGAGCCGATCAAGGTATTGTTGTCCGTAGTAGACCCACTGTTCCATCGACCATCCAGCAGGGAGACCGCCTGGAGGCAGTGGAGGCCCTGCAGGAGCAACGATTGGAACCGGTGGTGCAACGGCGGCGACCGGAGCGTACACAGGTGTTGCGACAACCGGGGCGGGCGCAGCATAGGCTGGTGCAACAGCAGCCACCTGAGCAGCAGGGGCGTAGGCTGGGGCTGGAGCCGCCAAAGGAGCAACCGCAGCGACCGGTTGTTGGAAGAGTTCCTGCGTACCACCGTACATGGAATTGGCCACGGTATCATGGAACGGTAGGCTTGCCTGGTTCCAATTTGGCTCGCCATCTTCGGCGCCACGACCCCGCATGAACATCAACCCAAGGAGGGAGGCGACGATGAGCACACCGAGAACCATCCAAACGATGTTCATGTTCAGTCCGTCATCGCTCGCACCGTTGCTCTGCAGGTTATCGCTTGGACAGTCGGCCCGTGGGTCATCGCAGGCAAGTTCGAATTTGGTGTTCAGTTCCATCATCCGAGCCTCCAAGGCAAGCTTGTCTTGAGCGCTTGCTCCTTCGGCAAGTTCTGTTTCTACCTCGTCAATCTCCTGGGCAAGGTCGGCGACATACCATTCAATGAGAGCGTCGTCCATGTCTGCAGGGCTGGGGAGGGCTTCAGTCGTCAACCACTTGGTGGTTTGAGTCGTCTTGTATTCCTGACCGGCATCGTCAACAGATCGAACGGTCAAACCGATGTAGTCCATATTACGCATGCCGTTCACACGGGCATATCCACCGTCGCCGTACGACGAGGGGATGTTCATTTCTTGGGTCCAACCCATGTTTGCCCGAGACATGTCAAGGTCGTATTCCCAAAAGCCATCGCAGGTACCCGACAATTCGTTGCACAACGACCATGACACCGATATCACGGTAAAGGTGG
>MDTG01105937.1_pt1 | contig 11972 bp, 14 predicted proteins | sample 811421 | NCBI WGS metagenome assembly MDTG01 (sample SAMN05326645, study PRJNA326480) | marine metagenome | isolation source: seawater | place: Pacific Ocean: South East | collected 2011 | reverse complement strand
TTGCCTGGCCCTGAGCTCAGCCGCCGGCTCGCCAGGAGGCCATGAGCCGCGCGATGTTGCCGAAGGCATCCGGTTCCAGTTCGGCGACTTGATCTCGAGAGGCCCATAGGACCTCCGTGATGCCTTCCTCTGACTGGGGCACGAGCGTGACGGGATCAATGCCCTCCGGCAAGGTCATCCGGAACCAAGAGGTCACTTTCATGAGCCCTTCTTCCGGCCCATAGACGTGGTAAGTGGTGGCGAAAGGCGCGTGTACGACGGGCAAGGGGACGCCACATTCTTCTTGGACCTCTCGGGCGGCCGCTTCCTCCAGGATTTCACCTGATTCGAGCTTGCCCTTCGGCAAGTCCCAATGTCCGAGGCGGTGGATGCACAGCAGGGCGCCGTCGTCGTTGGTCAGCAAGCCGCCGGCTGCCGGCACGTCTTGGGTGTGGCGGCGCAGGGAAGCCCAGGCGGCTTCGAGGTCACTGCAAACCCACCAAGCATGGTCGGATTCGGCGATGCATTCTGGCACCGAAGGCAAGGGCTGGCCATCCCAGTGTGTAACTGTGGCTTTCTGGTCGACAACTGCCTTGGATTCGGCCAACGTCAAGCGCCGCGTGCCCCAATCCACATCATACCTTCGTGCCATGTCCCTGTCTTTGGATGAACGCCGGAAAGTAGCAGAATCTCTGCTCCGCATCAAGGCGATTCAATTGGCGCCGGAAGACCCCTTCACTTGGGCCTCCGGATTGCGTTCCCCCATCTATTGCGACAACCGCATGGCCCTGAGCCATCCCGCAGTCCGCACCCACATCCGCCAGCAGCTGTGTACTGTAGTAGAGCAGATGCACGCCAAGCCCGACATGATCGCCGGTGTGGCCACCGGGGGCATTGCTTGGGGGGCCTATGTTGCCCATGAGCTCGGTTTGCCGTTCTGCTATGTGCGGGGCGAGGCCAAGGGCCACGGCAAGGGCAACCGCGTGGAAGGAGACCTTGGCAATGCGCGCAATGTGGTGGTGATCGAGGACTTGGTGAGCACGGGGAAATCCAGCCTGTCCGCTGTGGATGCCTTGCGAGAAGAAGGACTCGAAGTGAAGGGCATGATTGCCATTTTCACCTACGGCTTCGACCTCGCGACGGAGAATTTCGAAAAGGCCGGATGTAGCTTGGAGACGCTTAGCGATTACCCCACCCTGATCGCCGAAGCCGAGCAGCGCGAATACCTGACGCCGGCGCAGGCGGAAGCCCTGATTTCCTGGCGCGAAGACACCAAGGCGTGGAGCGATAAGTTCACCGCCAACGCAGCGGGCTGACATGACGGAAATCCGCAGCCGCGCCGTGGAGGTGGCCGTGTCCGCCACTGAATTGCAGGCCCACTTGACCGACCTCCGCAACATGGAGTCTCTTTTGCCGCAGGACAAGGTGAAGGGGTTCAAGGGCGACGAAAGGGAAGTCGCCTTCCAGATCCAGGGTGGACTCGAGATTCGGTTGACCCGGACTGCAGATGCCTTTGACGGAAGCCGCCTTCGCCTTCAGGGGGGAGGTGCGCCTTTCGGCTTCTTCCTCGACCTGCATGTGGAAGACCTCGGAGCCGGTGCCCGCGCCAGTGTGGTGTGCGAAGCCGACCTCAATCCCTTGATGAAGATGATGGCGCAAAAGCCGCTCGAGGCGTTGTTCCAGCACATCGCTGGTCAGGTCGAAGCCCAATTCGGGCAGGTCTGATTCAGGTGCCAGGCTCCATTCCGAGCCACCCCACTTCTCCCGGCGCGTAGCATTGTCCGCTTCCATCGGGCAAGGCGACGCAGAGCCGGCCTTCCAGGTCGATGGCTTCGAGTGTGCCCCGGATTTCGACCCCGTCCAATTGCCAGCGTTGGGCGCGGCCCCAGCCGAGGAGACGCTCGTGGAACTGTCGCAACAGGGTGTCGGGCGAATTGAGTTCGGCCAGCCGTGCGTCGAGCCGACGCAGTACCGAGGCCCGGATGGCGTCGACCTGAAGGTGGGACTCCTCGGAATGCGTGTTGGCGTGCAGCAGGCGGGCTGCATTGGGGAAAGGAGGGCGTCCCGCCACGTTGATGCCAATGCCGATGACGGCAGAAGACCAAGCGCTGCCCCGCCAGCTGTTCTCGATGAGGATGCCGCCGGCTTTCTTGCCATCGAGCATCAAGTCGTTGGGCCATTTGACTTCCCATGCGCGGCGACCGATGTTGGGGAGTGCGGCTTCCACGCCTTCGAGCACAGCCAAGCTGACCGCGAGGTTCAGCACGAAAGGGTGGGCTTCGGGCAAGCCTTCGGTCAGCACGACGCTCATGGCGATATCCGCGCCCACGTCGCCATGCCACGGCCGGTTCTGTTGGCCTCGTCCGGCCGTTTGCTCCAGGGTGGTCAACACGTGCCGGTGCAGGTGGGAGCTTGCAGCGGTGGAGGGCAAGTGCAGGAGCCGATGGGCTGCGGCGTTGGTGCTGTCGAGTGAAGGCCAGGAGAGCAGGACCCAGGGCGCCAATTCTCGGCGCTGTGCCAAGCCTCCGACTGCATCTGTCCAAAGGGGGGTGTACGGGTCCTTCACGGGGGCTATTTTAGCGCAACGTTGGAAGAATCACACGACGCCCTCGATCCGCGTACTTACGCGATGGTGCCCCGCGATGGCCGGGAGCGCAATTCCGGCCCCTCGACCGATGAACTGGTGACCTCCGTGGTGGAGGGCATTCAGGAGGTCAAAGGGCAAAAGATTTGCCTGGTGGATTTCAGCAACCTGCCCAACAGTGTGGCGGCGCGCTTCGTGATTTGCGAGGCCCAATCCAACACGCAGGTGGAAGCCATTGCACGCAGCGTGGAGGAGTTCACCGAGAAGCAACACGACGAGTCGCCTTGGACGAAACAGGGCCTTCGCAGCGGCCAATGGGCGCTGTTGGACTACGCCGATGTCGTGGTGCATGTCTTCCACAAGGATTGGCGCGGCCACTATGGCCTCGAAGAGCTGTGGGCCGACGCCGAGCAGACGCACATCCCCGACCCACAGCCGCAGGGCCCCGACCCGGAGGATTATCCTGAGTACTGAGCTTCAGCGCAGGTCAAAGGACGGGGTGAAGTTCAAGCTGACCCAACCCCATTGCTGCAACCGGCTGGCTGCGGCATTCCATTGCTCCGGCACAACGTCGCCTTGCCGCTCGATGTGGCGGACGGTGGGGTCAAAGACAGACCACCCAATGTGCCATGTGAGCGCGCCGTCGACCTTCCCCGTAATCCACAGGTCGATTTCATTGCCGAGGAGGGAGCCGAACATGGCATCCCGAAAATGGTGTGCGGTGGCGCCCCATGACTTGCCTTGGCCGAGAGGGCCAATGTGACGCAGGCGCACGCTGGTCAGGCCATTGCTTTGGGTGCCGACATAGAATTGGTCGATCCACCCGTAGTGCTTGTGGTTGGTTCCGAGGAACGGTTGGAAAGCGGCAGAGGAGGCGTCGTCAGTCAGCAGGTCTAGGCCGGTGCTCCAACGGTGGCCATCGGCGCCGTTCAGCCCTGCGTCGGCGATGACCATGCTGGCGCTTCCCCCGCCGTCCCATTGCTGGACGTAGGCTTCGGTGGCCCACCAGGCGTTGGACCCCAACTTGGATCGGGTGGTGAAGCCTGCGGTCAATGCGGACGGTTCCGTGTCGCTGTTTTGGTCGAAAATGAGGAAGCTCAAACGGTGGCGCTCCCCGACCATGGCCCTGTGGTAGGCCATAATGCGTCGGGTCTGTTTCAATTCGTCCCAGGTGAGGGCGGCAGTGGTGTTGCCCTTCGTGGGGTCGTCCGCCCTGCGGTCCCAACGGACGCCGTCCAAAAAGCGTCCCGGGTTGGACCAATTGACCGCACCCACCACGCGTTCATCGTCGAACTTGATTTCCTGACGGCCGACCGTGACCCGCATTCCTCCTTTGGAATTCCATGCCCACCAGGCCTCATTCACGCCGATGGTGCCTTGGGTCTGACCGGTGGGTCCGCCAAACGTCCGAATGTCCTGAGCGCCGAACCGAAAATCGAATTGGTTCCAGTCTCCGGTCAGCGTCAATCGCGATCGCTGGATGGTCACCAGCTCCGCATCTGTGTCAGGGGCAACAGCAAGCTTGTAGCCGTCTCGCCACTCCGAACGAGCGCGAATCTGAACGTCCAGCTGGAGGGTGGAGTCCTGCTGGGCGAAAAGGGACATCGTACTCAGCAGGAGCAGGGCTGCAAGGGGAAGGCGGTTGGGCATGGTCGAGATCAGCGGTACATCACCGCGGTGTAAAGGTGAACCAGGGCCAGCGTGAGGGCAAGGGCGCTGAAAGCAATGTGGCAGGGCAGGGCTGGATGGTGACGTTTTTCCACACGACTTCCGAAGTTTAATTCCGAAGCGGCTGACCTCCGGTAACCGAGGTCACTCAGGCTTGGATTTTCCCCACAGGTGTGAAGATCAGGCCCGGATGGAACGGCGCACATCGCCGGGCGGGAGGGGCATCGTAGATTCGTGGGATACCGCCTTGCAACCGTCCATTTCGCCATGGACTGAACCGTTCGCCTTTCAGGCGGTTGAACAGCACATGGAACCGAAGAAACAGGACTCCAAGAAGCCGACTCGGCCGAACTTCAATTTCTATTGGGTGTATGCCGGCATCGGCGCCCTACTCATTGCGATGATTCTTTCGGGGTCATCCTCCCCGGCAGGTCACATCAGCTTCCAACAGCTGATTTCTAAAGCTGAGAAGGGAGAATTCCGCAAGCTCACGCACAACGGTATGGTGGCGGAGGCGTGGTATACGGACGCCGCGCGCGATTCCATCATGAAGGGCAAGGAGCGTGGCCCCCTCGGCGGTGGGTTCATTCAAGGTGCGGACCTCGTCGTGGAGATCCCCCCTTCTGAAAAGAACATCGACCGGCTCGATCAGCTGTCTGCGGACGGTGTCGTGACGGTGACCTATCAGCGCCCGAACGAATGGGGCAAACAGCTTTTGTTCTACATCATCGTGCTCGCCGTCATGGTGGGCGTGTGGATGGTGCTCATGCGGCGCCTCGGAGGAGGAGGAGCCGGCGGAAGCCAAATTTTCAACGTTGGCAAGTCCAAGGCGCAGCTTTTTGACAAGGAGAATTCCACGCAGGTCAACTTCAAGGATGTGGCCGGACTGGAAGGCGCCAAGGAGGAGCTGGGTGAAATCGTGGAGTTCTTGAAGAACCCAGCGAAGTACACCGACCTCGGGGCCAAGATTCCGAAAGGCGCATTGTTGGTGGGCCCTCCGGGTACGGGCAAAACCCTGCTCGCCAAAGCGGTGGCCGGAGAGGCCAAGGTTCCGTTCTTTTCCCTGAGCGGCTCTGACTTCGTGGAGATGTTTGTCGGCGTCGGCGCCAGCCGGGTCCGGGACCTGTTCAAGCAAGCCAAGGAAAAGAATCCCTGCATCATTTTCATCGATGAGATCGATGCTGTGGGCCGGGCGCGGGGCAAGAACGCCAGCATTGGATCCAACGACGAGCGGGAGAACACGCTCAACCAGCTCCTGACTGAAATGGACGGCTTCGGCACCAACAGTGGGGTCATCATCCTCGCCGCCACCAACCGTGCAGACATCTTGGACAAGGCGCTCATGCGTGCGGGCCGATTTGACCGTCAGATTTACGTCGACATGCCGGACCTCAAGGAGCGTGAGGCCATTTTCGATGTGCACTTGCGCCCGCTCAAGACGGACGACAGCATTGACGTGGACTTCCTGTCTCGCCAGACGCCGGGCTTCAGCGGTGCTGACATCGCGAACATCTGCAACGAAGCCGCCTTGATCGCTGCCCGCCGGGATGCCGAAAAAGTGGGCAAGCAGGACTTCCTCGACGCCGTGGACCGCGTGGTGGGGGGGCTCGAGAAGAAGAACAAGCTCATCACAGATGCCGAGAAGCGAACCATTGCCTTCCACGAAGCCGGTCACGCCACCGTCAGTTGGATGCTGGAGCACGCTTCGCCGCTTGTCAAGGTGACCATTGTCCCGCGCGGACAGTCCTTGGGGGCCGCGTGGTATTTGCCGGAGGAGCGTCACATCACCACGACGGAGCAGATTTTCGACGAGATGTGCGCAGCCCTCGGTGGGCGTGCCGCAGAGGAGTTGACCTTCGGCAAGATTTCGACCGGAGCGCTGAGCGACCTCGAGAAGGTGACCAAGCAGGCTTATGCCATGGTCAGCGTTTACGGCCTCAACAAGCGCATCGGCAACCGCAGCTTCTACGACCCGCGTGCCGAGGCCTCTTTTACCAAGCCATACAGTGAAGAGACGGCCCGTGTCATCGATGAGGAAGCCGGCGCCATCATTGAGCGCGCCTACGCGATGGCGCGGGACATCCTCGAGAACCACAAAGACAAGTTGACCGCCTTGGCGGAGCGCCTGCTCGACCGGGAGGTCCTCTTCAAGGAGGATTTGGTCGAATTGTTGGGCGAGCGGCCCTGGGACCCGAAGCCAGCCGAGACGGCCGAGACGGCCGAGACGGTTGGGGCCTCTTCGGATGCTGTTTCAGCAGCATTGAAGGAGGCAACGGCCCCGGAAAGCGAGCCCGATGCGGACGTCGCCGGGGGCCCTGCTGCTCCCCAAGACGGGGAGGCAGGATCTTCCACTGAAGATGCCGGACAGGACCAAGCGGACGAGAACGCAGCTTAACATGGAAGGCTGGACCCGCATCCAAACCGTGCCGCAGCCTTTTCAGGCGGACTTGCTCAAGGCGACTTTGGAAGCCCAAGGGTTCTCGGCCTTGATTCTGAATAAGCGAGACAGCAGCTATGGCACGTTCGGGGAGGTGGAGGTCCATGTTCTGGCGCAGGACGCCCAGCGCGCAGCGGATTGGTTGGCCTCCTTGCAAGGCGGCGAGGAAGACGCATGATCAACAAAGGGTCGGACCTCCCGGTCAGGGCCAGAACCGGTGCCCTGTTGGTAATCACGATGGTGCTGGCCATGTGGCTCGGTCCGTGGACCTATGGCGCCTTTCTCTTTCTCATTTGGGCAATGGGTGCACGAGAGGCAGCACAATTACTCCGTGGAGGTTTTGCCAGCCGTTCCTTGGGCTTGGCCGCACTCGGCGCAGCGGTTTGGGCGGTCTCCACAGCCGGATTGGCGGGCATTGCATGGGGCAGGGGAGAGTACGAATTCTGGATGCCCCTTGGGTGGTTCATCCTCATTTGGCTCAACGACACCGGCGCCTACTTCGCAGGCCGCGCCTTTGGGCGGAACAAACTGGCGCCTTCAATCAGCCCGGGAAAGACTTGGGAGGGATGGGCCGGCGGCATGGTGGCGAGCTTGGCCGTGGCCCAGGTATTGCAAGCACTCGTGCCAGTTTCCGCGCCTTGGTTTGTTCTGGCATTGGTCGTGTCCATTTTCGGTCCTGTCGGTGACCTCACGGAGAGTGCCTTGAAGCGCCGCGCTGGTGTCAAAGATTCCGGTCAGTTGCTTCCTGGGCACGGCGGCATCCTGGATCGGTTCGATTCGCACATCTTCGCAGCCCCGTTGGCGGCCATCCTCTTCCGGCTTATTTGATCTTCGCGACATGTACATCCACTCCGCGGGCTACCGCGTGATCCTCGTCTTCTTCGTTGTGCTCGTCCTGGTGGCCGTGCTCGCACATTTTATCCTGGGCATGCCGTCGTGGCTGGAGTGGTCCCTGCGGGGCATTTTCCTGCTGCTGTTCTGCCAGGTATTGTGGTTCTTCCGCATTCCGCCGCGTCCGTTCGATGCGGCGCCCAATGAGGTGACCGCCGTCAGCGATGGCAAAGTGGTGTTGGTCGAGGAGGTGGACGAGCCTGAAGTGGTCGGAGGGAAGGCGATCAAGATTTGTGTCTTCCTCAGCATTTTCGATGTGCACGCCCAGTGGGCGCCAATCGGGGGCAAATTGGAATACTTCAAATACCACCCGGGCCAGTATTTGGTCGCTTGGCACGAGAAATCTTCGACGCTCAATGAGCGGACGACCTTTGCCCAGCGCACCCCGTCCGGTTTGGTGGTCTGGCGTCAGATTGCCGGTGCCGTGGCCCGACGCATCCGCTGGTTCGTCGAGGAAGGCGAGCAGGTCGATCACGGGCAGGAAAGCGGGTTCATCCTGTTCGGGTCCCGCATTGACCTCTACCTCCCCCTCGATTCGGAGGTTCTGGTCAAACCCGGTGACCGGGTGGTGGCCCGTTCCACCGTCCTCGCGCGGTTAAAGGAGGTGCATTAACTTCCGGGTTCGGCCCCTGGCCTGAGCAACCTGAATACCATGCGTAATACGATTCTGACCTTGGTCGCCCTCATGGCGGCAGTGCCTGCCTCACAGGCCCAATTCGTACCCCTCTCCAACGCCCAGAAAGTGGCGGCTCCAAGTCCATCTGTGGACATGACCGGGGAAGAGGTGATTCCCTACCAGCCCTTGACCGGGCAGCATTTGGGAGACATCGATCACCTTCAGTCGCGCGATATGGTGATCGAACGTCAGGTGATTGGATTGACCCAATATGACTTGCAGAGCAACTACGCGAGTGATGACCGCATGGTGGGCTCGGGTGCCGGCGTCAGTGCGGGTTGGATCATGTCCCTCGAGACGTCTCCGTTCAGCGACCGTGGCACGGGATACAACTTCAAGGACAATGGCGAGGATTGGGGAGAGACCCCCTACGACCGCATTGAAGACGTGCGCATCGGATGGCCATCCTTGGGCCACCTCGCCAACGGTACCGAGTTTGCCATCAGCCACGGCAGCACCGGCGGCCTCGTCATGGCCAGCCGTGACGCCATCGGCAGCGGTGAGTGGACCACCACCACCTTGCCGACCCTGCTGGCCGGGGATGGTTCGGACATCTGGCACCTTTGGCCCCGCGCCACGATGGGTGGTGCCGACGGCAACAGCATCCACGTCATTGGCATCACGGCCCCGGAAGGCAACGGTGGTGTGCTTTACAACGGCCAAGACGGAGCCATCTTCTACATGCGCTCCACGGATGGCGGAGCCAATTGGGACATCAACACCTTTGCCGAACTCGACACGGCGTCCTTCGCCGGCGGCTTCGTGGCAGACAGCTACTCCATTCATGCTGAGGGCGACAAAGTGGCCTTTGCGGTCTTTGGAGGGTTTGACGACACCTTCGCCATGATTTCCGAGGACAACGGCGCTACTTGGACTTACGAAACCATTATCGACTTCCCGGTCGACAACTACATCGTGGACTCCGGTGCCTTGCTCGACACCACGATTGCGGATGACATCGATGCCACTGGCAATGCGATGTTCTACAACTCCGACCGCGCCGGCGACATCCTTGTTGACGAGGCGGGTGGCGTGCATGTCTTCTACGGCCGCATGTTCTATGCAGACAGCGATACCACGGACGCCACGACCAGCTACTACCCCTACACCAATGGCCTCGACTACTGGCGCCCGGACATGGGGCCGGACAGCGCTGTGACCATTGCCTATGCCTACGACATTGATGAGAGCGGCACGCTCGATTACGAGGATGAGATTGCCGGTTACTTCGTGGGCATCAGCTCCCAAGCGTCTGCTGGACAGGTGGTGGAGTCCAACACCATCGTGGTGGCCTATAGCGCCTTGATGGAGAATTTCTCGACCGGCATCCAAAATTACCGCCACTGCTATGTGGTGCATTCCACGGACCTCGGACAGACCTGGAACAGCGAGTCCGCCTGCGATGTGACGCCGGACATCGACTTCGACCTAATCGAGGCGGTGTACCCCCACATTCCCGCCCGCATTCACAATGGCGAGCTCAACTTGAGCTACCAGCGCGATTTCGAGCCGGGCTTGCACGTGCGGGGAGACGAGGATCCGATTGACATCAACGACATCGTAGGTTTGACCATACAGGTCGAGGAACTCGGCGACTGTGCCGATGTGGAATTCGAAGATTACGTGGGCATTGGCGAAATCGCGGAAGTGGGCTTTGGTCTGTTCCCCAACCCAGCAGACGCCGTCTTAGAGGTGGTGCTCGATGACCTGCTCCTCGGTGCTGAGTTGCGCATTCGTGACCTCGGAGGCCGCCTGGTCCGTCAGGAGACTGTCGAAGGCAAGCTCATCCGCATGGATGTTTCCGCCTTGACGCCGGGCATCTATACGGTGGAGGTGAGCGGCTCCGGTGCACGCAGCATCGAACGCTTGTCCATCCGCTGATTCCATGGCATCCTCGGGGTTGGTGGTGGAGGTGGTGTCCATCGGCGATGAACTGCTGATTGGACAGACCGTCAACACCAACGCCGCTTGGATGGGCCGTGTCCTCGAAGCCGAAGGCTGGCGGGTGGGCCGGGGAGTGACCATTCCCGATGAACGGGAGGTCATGCTCGACACCATCCGTGCTGCTGAAGCCCGGGCGGATCTCGTGCTCATCACGGGGGGGCTCGGTCCCACACGGGACGACATCACAAAGCATGTGCTGTGCGAGCACTTCGAGACCGGATTGGTGCGCCACCCGGACATCGAGGCCCGCATCGTGGCTTGGTTCGGGAAGCGCGGGCGTGAGGTCTTGCAAGTCAACCGCGATCAAGCTTTGTTGCCGGAGGCCTGCACGGTGCTCGACAATCCGCTGGGGACAGCGAGCGGCATGTGGTTTGACCGTCCTGGTGGGGTTACGGTGTCCATGCCGGGAGTGCCCTACGAAATGGAGCACATCATGTTCCATGGGGTCATACCGGCGATGCAGGCCCGGTTGCAGTCTGAAGGTCGCGTCTCCGTCCGGGAACATCGGAGTGTGCTCACCATGGGCACGGGCGAAAGCCAGTTGGCGGCCCGGGTCGAAGACCTCGAGACGGCTTGGATGGAGGCCGGCATCAAAATGGCCTACTTGCCAAGTCCCGGAAGCGTGCGCATTCGTTTGACCGCGGAAGGCGAAGCGGTGCAAGGTTTGGACCAGGCCCATGCGGACCTGTGCGATCGCCTTGCCGCGTTCGTGGTGACCCGGGACGGCAATCCGGTGGATGTTGCCTTGGCCGCAGCCCTGGTGCAGCGGGGGCAGACCCTCGCGGTGGCAGAGAGTTGCACAGGGGGCGCTCTTGGAGCGGCCTTGGTTGCCAGGCCCGGAGCCAGCGCGTATTTCCTCGGCGGCGTGCAGGCCTATGCCAATGCGGCTAAAGTGTCGATGCTCGGGGTGCCCCATGGGATGATCGCGGCGCACGGCGCCGTCTCCGAGCCTGTGGCGCGGGCCATGGCTGAGGGCGTACGCCATCGGATGGGGTCGGATTTCGGAGTGTCTGTCACCGGGGTGGCCGGTCCGGGAGGGGGGACGCCAGAAAAACCAGTCGGACTCGTGTTCATCTCCTGCGCCGGGCCGAATGGGACCGTCTGCAGCCAACATCGTTTTGGGCGGGATCGTGCCCGCAATCAGGGCATGAGCCTGCGCGCCGCATGTCAACTTGCGCTCGAGCAATGCGGGGCTTCCGAGCCCGCTGCCGAATCGGAAGGGGCAGGGGTTGCGGATTCGCTTTGAAAGACCCACCTTTGCACTCCCGAAAAATTCGGGAAATCGAAACGAACCACGGATAGCACTCCCCATGAGCCGCATTTGTCAGTTGACCGGTAAGAAAGTGATGGTCGGAAACAACGTTTCCCACTCCAACCGCCGCACGAAGCGCCGCTTCTACCCCAACCTGTTCAAGAAGCGCTTCTTCATTCCTGAAGAAGACCGCTGGGTGACCTTGCGTGTGAGCGCTTCCGGCATCCGCAACATCAACCGCCTCGGCGTCCTTGGTGCCATCAGCAATGCCAAGGAGAAGGGCACTTGGACAGAATCCTGATTCCACTCCATCGCCCTATGAAAAAGCCCCGCCAATCAGCGGGGCTTTTTCATGTCCGGCTTTTTGGCCAGACAAATCTGCGGGAGTCCAGCCTCAGTTGTTGCCGAGGATGATGGGCAGGCCATCGTCACCGCTGCCGACGACGACCACCTTGCTGTTTGGGCTTTCTGCTAGCTTTTGGGTCGCCTCGATGCCTTTCCAGCGAAGGAGTTCGTCGGAGATGCCTTCGGAGACGATGTC
>MDTG01446868.1_pt1 | contig 11973 bp, 12 predicted proteins | sample 811421 | NCBI WGS metagenome assembly MDTG01 (sample SAMN05326645, study PRJNA326480) | marine metagenome | isolation source: seawater | place: Pacific Ocean: South East | collected 2011 | reverse complement strand
TTTCGTTACTGTAACCAGCTTTCGCTGTAGAATCATCTTTTTTTGTCATATTGTTGTCATATAGTTTTGTTATTATGTAACTGTACTAAAGGAGAATACGCATTATGGCCAAAGGCCCTGGTATGGTAAATGTAGCGTCTATGTCGCTCACGCGCGTGGTGTCCGGTGTGATGGGCACGGTGGGCGCGGTTGGTATGGTTATGGGTGGTGTTGCCATCCTGACAGGTGCCATGACTGCAGCTGAATTGTTTGCAGCACCGGCCTTCTTGGGTGCAGCAGCATTGCTGGCCGTGGGGTCGATTGGCTGGCATGTCTCGACCGATGCCCAGAATTACCATCATGTGCAGCGGGGCGACCACCAGAAGGTGGCGCAAAAAGGCGTGCTGCAAGCTATGATTCCTTCCTTTGGGCAATCCCGCTAAAACATTTTTATGACAACACCCCTTTCTACAGATGACGTGCAGGCTGCTTATACCATGCTGTGTACCGGCCAGATGGCTAACGGCGCACCTTACTGGGCGTATGTGCAAATACCGCGCAACAAGGTGGAAGCCTTTATGCAGGCGCAGGCGGAAGGCGCCTTCCAGCTGGAAGATTACGGCACCATTCTGGAATGGGGCGAGGGCGTGAGCGTGCCTGCTGCTGTAAAGCGCCGTATGGAAAAAGATTTCGGCGTGCAGCACGATATGGAAGATAATCTGCGCGATGCCGTGTTGCAGGCGAAGGCAGAGTTTGAACGTTCGCAAGGCTAAATAGCCATTTTTATTCCTATTATTTACGCAAAAAAAAGCCCGGATTTTAAGGCCCGGACTGGTAGAGTGAGTGTGTGAGTGTGGAAATCGTAAGTGAGTGCTAGCGCTGCGCCTCCACCGTGATAGTGGGAAGGGTGCGCGCACTCGCATTCTGGTAGCTCATCAGGCTGGTCATTGCCACGAAGGCGGTTATGAGAATCACTGCTGTCACGTTATATACCGATGTACTATTCGTTAATTTGCTTGCTTGTTTCATTTCGTCGTCCTCCGGCTTGGTTGGTGTTAACACGCTGGAGAGGCTATTATTATTTTTTTGCCCTATATTTTTTGTTTTTGTTTGTTTTGTTTTTGTCGCTTCGTTGCCGCTGCGTGTTATTAGAATTACGGTATAATAGTTAAGGAATGTTTAAGGGATTGCTAAAAATTGTGGATAAATTTAGCAATTGCTTAATTTACCGTAAAAAAGAATTTTTTCAGGCATTTCTAAAACTATTTCACAGGGCTAGACAGCGTTAGCGATTACGTTATACTGCGCATCCCAATAACAAGAAGCGAGACGAGCGTGACCACTGCCGATAGTAAACTTCAGGTGCAGGCCTCCAGCGACGAGCTGGTGAAAAAAGGCCAAAAATATTACATGCCCAATTACAAGCCGCGCGAGATGATTCTCGATCACGGCAAAGGCGCGACCGTGTGGGATCTGGATGGAAATGACTATGTTGATTTTTCCTCTGGTATTGCGGTGTCATCGTTGGGGCATCAGGACGATGATCTGAAGCGCGCACTTGAAGACCAGGTGCATAAATTGTGGCATACGAGTAACGTATTTTTCACCGAGCCGCCGATTCGACTGGCAGAAGCATTGGTGAATTCGGCGCCGTTTGCACGCAAAGTCTATTTCTGTAATTCGGGCGCTGAGGCCAATGAAGCAGCGATTAAAATTGCACGTAAATACGCGGCTGATCAGGGCAAAACGCCGGAGCAGCGCGAAATTATTACTTTTAACGGCTCGTTCCATGGGCGCACCCTGGCTACGGTGACGGCCACCGCGCAGCCGAAATACCATCAGGGCTTTGAGCCGTTGCCGGGTGGGTTCACTTATTGCGAACATTTCAACGATGAAGATGCGATTACCCGTCTGGTGAGCGAAAATACATGTGCGATTATTGTAGAGCCTGTGCAGGGCGAGGGTGGCGTGGTGCCAGCCAAGCCGGGTTTCCTCAAGCATCTGCGCAAATTGTGCGATGATTTTGGCGCGTTGCTGATTTTTGACGAGATTCAGTGCGGCGTGGGTCGTACGGGCACTTTATACGCGCATACGCAGGACGAGGTGGAGCCTGACATTATGACTCTGGCCAAAGCGCTGGGCTGTGGTTTCCCGATTGGTGCAACGCTGGTGGGCGAAAAAGCGCAGGACACATTGCAACTGGGCACGCACGGTTCGACCTTTGGCGGTAATCCGGTGAGCTGTGCTGTCGCGTTGGCAGGCCTAGAGAAAATTAGTAATCCGGTGTTGCTGGAGCAGGTGAAACTGAATGCGCAGCAATTCCATGATGAGCTGGATAAAATAAACGATGAACTGCACATGTTTGCCGACATTCGCGGCCGTGGGCTGATGATTGGTGCTGAGCTGAAAGAGCAATGGCATGGCAAAGCGGGTGCGATTTCGGAGCAGGCACGCATGCAGGGCTTGCTGGTGCTGGTGGCCGGGCCGAATGTGGTACGTTTTCTGCCGCCACTTACCGTTAATGAAGACGAGATTAAAGAGGGCTTCATTCGCTTCCGTCGTGCGCTGGATTCGTTCCTGCAGGAAGAGCGCCGCGCAAGCGGTGACGAAAGCAGCAGCTCTATCAGCCTATCGGGCAATAAAGTATGGCAAAAAGTCAAAATGCTGTGGCGCCGTATAGTGCGCATTTTCACCTTTGGCAAAGCCGGTAAATAGGCCCTTACATGGAATCATTCGCGCCGCATCTTGATTGGATTGACAGCCAAGAGCAGCATATGATTCACCTGACCGAGCAATGGTCACGGATCAATTCGGGTAGTTTTCATGTCGAGGGCGTTAACCGCATGGGCGAGGTGATTGCCGATCATTTCAGCTGGCTGAAGCCTTCTATTGAGCATGTTGATGTGGCACCGCTAACAACCGTTAATAGCCGCGGCGAAGATGATACCGTGCCGCTGGGGCGTGCGCTGCGCATTCGCAAACGGCCCGATGCGCCTTTGCAAGTGCTGCTTTCCGGCCATCTGGATACGGTGTTTGGCAAAGACCATCATTTTCAGGAACCGGTCTATAACGACGACGTCACCATTATGAACGGGCCCGGCGTGGCCGATCTGAAGGGTGGGCTGGTGTGTATGCTTAAGGCGCTGGAAGCGCTGGAAAAAAGCCCGTGGGCAGAGCAGATTGGCTGGGAAGTGGTGATGCCGCCAGACGAAGAAATCGGCTCGCAAAGTTCGGATTTTCTGTTCAAAGAAGCCGCCGAGCGTTGCCGATTCGGCATGATTTATGAGCCTGCCTTGCGCGATGGCACACTGGCAGGTGCCCGCAAAGGCAGCGGTAATTTTTCGGTGGTGGTGCGAGGGCGTGCGGCGCATGCAGGGCGCGAGCATCATCTGGGGCGCAATGCGATTGTTGCATGTGCCGAGATAACGCAAGCCATCGATGCGCTGAACGGCCAACGCGAGGGTGTGACCATTAATCCCGGCAAGGTGGAAGGCGGTGGCCCGCTGAATATGGTGCCTGATCTGGCGATTATGCGCTTTAACACGCGTATGGAAAGCGTGGACGATCAGCAATGGCTGCAAGCTGAATTTGAGCGTGTGCTGGACGGATTTGCAGCGCGTGATGGCATTTTGGTGGCGCTGCATGGGGGCTTTACGCGTGCGCCTAAGCCGATGAGCGATGAGAATGCCGAGATATTTGATCTGGTGAAAACCAGTGGGGCGCAGCTGGGGCTGGAGATTGGCTGGAAGGCCACAGGTGGCTGCTGCGACGGTAATAATTTCTATAAATACGGATTGCCGAATGTAGACACGCTGGGCGTGCGCGGCGGCGATATTCACTCGGATAAAGAATTTGTGATGCTGGACTCGCTGGTGGAGCGTGCACGCTTGTCTGCGCTGATTTTGATGCGTGTTGCCAGCGGTGATGTGAAGCTGAAAGGATAGTGCATGTTTATACGCCCTGTGACGATGAATGATCATGCGGCTGTGCTGGAGTTGGCGCAAGCGGCGGGTATTGGCATGACCTCGCTGCCGCCCGATAATGACGTGCTGCTGGACAAGATTTTGCGGGCTGTTAAAACCTTCGATGGTCAGCCAGAGGGGGAGGGCGAAGAAAGCTTTCTGTTTGTGATGGAAGACCCGTCCAGCGGTAAAATTGTTGGCACTACAGGTATCTGGGCGCAAGTGGGGCTGAAACAGCCTTTTTATTCTTACAAAATCAACACTATTACCCAAAGCTGCAGCAGTCCTGAGATTTTCTCCAAACACCAGATGCTGCAGGTGGTGAATGACTTGACCGGCACATCCGAGATTGGCTCGCTGTTTTTGCTGCCCGAATATCGCCGTGACCGGCAGGGACGCCTGTTGTCGCTGTGTCGCTTTTTGTTTATGGCAGATTTTCCGGAGCTATTCGCCGAAACCGTGATCGCCGAGATGCGCGGCTGGCATGACGGCGAAGGCAATGCGCCATTTTACAATTCGCTGGCACGCCACTTCTTCGAAATGGAGTTCCGTGAAGCGGATTATACCAATGCGACCAAAGGCAATCAGTTCATCGCGGATTTGATGCCGAAATACCCGATTTATGTGTCGTTGCTGCCCAAGGAGGCGCAGGCTGTGATTGGCAAACCTTATGCCAGTTCGGAGCCTGCAAAGGCGCTGCTGGAAAAGCAGGGGTTCCGCTGGAAAGGCTATGTCGATATTTTCGATGGCGGGCCCACCATGCAGGCTGAGCGCGAGCTGATTACGACCATTCGCGATAGCCAGCAATGGGAAGTGACCGCGATTGACGATGATATGGACGCGCCGAAATATATGATGACCAATGGCAAATTCAGCGCGTTTCGCTGTTGTGCAGGGCGTATGCGCCCGCATGGCGACGGGGTGATGATTTCGCCAAAAGCAGCCGAATGGTTGCAGGTGGAAAAGGGCGATATGATACGCGGGATTGAGCATCAGGCAAAAGTGGAGATGGCATAATGACAGCACTGACAGGACAGCTCTATATTGGTGGGCAATGGGTGGACGGCGAAGGCGAGGCGCTGCGCTCTGTTAGCCCGTCTAACGGCGAAACTGTCTGGCAAGGTAAGGCTGCGAGCAAAGCACAGGTGGAGCTGGCCGTGGCTCAGGCGCAAAATAATTATGGCCGTTGGAGCCAAATGCCGTTGCAGTCGCGTGTGGAAATATGCGCGCGATTTGCCGAGCTGGTGGGGGAGCGCAAGGAAGAATTGGCGCGCCTGATTGCCAGCGAGAATGGCAAAACGTTGTGGGATGCCCGCACCGAAGCCGGCGCAGTGGTCGGCAAATTGAAGTTTTCGCTGCAGGCGCAAGGCGAGCGTGCCGGCGAGAAACATAGCGAAATGGCAGGCGCGACAGCCAGTCTGCGTCACCGTCCGCATGGGGTGATGGCGGTGTATGGACCGTATAATTTCCCGGCGCATTTGCCCAATGGTCACATTACCCCCGCATTGCTGGCGGGTAATACAGTGGTGTTCAAACCAAGCGAGCAAACCCCCGCGGTAGCGGAATGGATGGTGCGCGTGTGGGAAGAAGCAGGGATACCGGCGGGCGTGCTGAGTTTGGTGCAGGGTGAAGCGCCCGTGGGTATCGCGCTGGCTGATGCCGAGATTAACGGGCTGCTGTTCACCGGCTCATCGCCAACGGGCAAGCTGCTGCATGAGCAATTGGGCGGTCGGCCTGATGTGTTGCTGGCGCTTGAGTTGGGCGGCAATAACCCGCTGGTGGTATGCGGTGCCCAGGATGTGAAAGCGACGGCCTACGAGATTATCCAATCCGCTTATATTAGTGCGGGGCAGCGTTGCACCTGTGCGCGCCGCCTGATCGTGGTGGAAGATGCGCAAACGTCTGTATTGCTGGAGCGATTAGCCGAGATGGCGCGGCAACTGAAAGTGGGCGACCCGCTGGCCGAGGAGCAGCCATTTATGGGGCCGCTGGTGAGTAATAAGGAAGCGCAGCGCCTGCTGGATGCGCAGCAAATGTTGCTGGATAAAGGCGCGAAGCCGCTGGTGAAAATGGAGCGGCTGGATGATGATCTGCCGTATGTGAGTGCAGGTTTGCTGGATGTGAGCGAGGTGGCAGAGCGGCCGGATGAGGAGTATTTTGGGCCATTGCTGCAGGTGATACGTGTGAGCACGTTTGAAGAGGCGATTATTGAGGCGAACAACACGCAATATGGCCTGAGCGCGGGCTTGTTATCTGCTGAGCGCGAGAAATATGATCTGTTTGTGCAGCGTGTGCATGCGGGCATCATCAATTGGAATCGCCAGACCACAGGTGCCAGCGGCTCTGCGCCGTTTGGCGGGGTGGGTTTGAGCGGTAATCACCATCCTGCAGGCTATTACGCGGCGGATTATTGCGCGTTTCCCGTGGCATCGGTGGAATGCGATGCGCTGGCCTTGCCCGAAGCGATTGCGCCGGGAGTGAGCGTATGAGTGCGCAGGAATGGCAATTTGACGGGCTGGTAGGCCCCACGCATAATTATGCGGGCTTAAGCTATGGCAATGTGGCGTCGCAAACCCATGCGGGCAATATGTCGAACCCTAAGCGTGCGGCGTTGCAGGGGTTGGACAAAATGCGATTTGTCGCCTCGCTGGGCGTAAAACAGGCTGTGATGCCACCGCAAAAGCGCCCTGTTTTGAAAGCATTGCATGCGTTGGGCTTTCGCGGTGAGACGGCTAAAATGCTGGAAGATGCCTATGCGATTTCGCCCGATTTACTGGCGAGTGTGTATTCAGCCTCGCCAATGTGGGCAGCGAACGCGGCTACCGTAGCACCCGGCGCTGACACCGCCGATGGGCGTGTGCATTTGGTGCCGGCGAATTTGGTGAGCACGTTCCATCGTTCGCTAGAGCCAGAGCAAACCACGCGCATTTTACGTCATATTTTTGCCGATGAGGCGCATTTTTGTGTGCATGATGCGTTGCCTGCTACGGTACGCTTCTCGGATGAGGGCGCGGCGAATCATATGCGGGTGTGCAGCGACCATGGCCGCAAGGGCTTGCATGTCTATCTGTATGGCTGTGGGCCAAACGCAGCCCGTGTGCCGCAACGTTTTCCTGCCCGCCAGAACGAAGAGGCCTGCTATGCGATTGCCCGCCTCAGCCAGCTTGATAGTGACTTTTGCGCGGTGCTTCAACAAGACCCGGATGTGATTGATGCTGGTGTGTTCCATAATGATGTGATCGCGATGAACAATGAAGAGCTGATGATTGCGCACGAGCATTGCTTCGCTGATCCGGCCGTGGCGAAAGCCTCGCTCAAACAGCATTATCCAGCGCTTTCCTATGTGGAGATCCCACAGGCGGGCTTAAGTGTCGAGGATGCGGTGCGCACCTATTTCTTCAATTCGCAATTATTAAGCCTGCCCAACGGTCAGATGGCGATTGTGGCGCCGATTGAATGCGAAGAACATGATGCCGCACGCATGCAGATGGAGCGTTTGGTGGCCACTGAGACCATTGCGGTGGAGGCGGTGCATTATATGGATGTGCGCGAGAGTATGCATAATGGCGGTGGCCCTGCCTGCCTGCGCCTGCGGGTGGTGCTGGATGAGGCGCAAGCGGACGCCATGCATGGTGGCGTAGCGTTTGATGATGGGCTTTATGGGCGCTTGGGCGCATGGGTGAATGCGCATTACCGCGACCGGCTGGCGCTCGGTGATCTGCGCGATCCAGCCTTGATAGATGAGGTGGATGCAGCCATGGCGGCGCTGGAGGAAATACTAGGCCTTTCAGGGCTTTACACGGCTGCCTGACACGCCGCCCTTGCGCATAATGTTCATGAAACTGTCATCTAAGCATTTGAGTTCTGGCCTTATAATGGCTTGCTGTGGTAATAGATAAAATTCAATGTATTTTTGGCAGTAAATCTGTTAAATTAGTTAACAAATTATTAATAAGCGGTGCATGCCGCGGCGGCAGCAGGATAGTATGATAATTGCAATACGACGATTGATTAGCCAGCAAGAGGGCAATACCGCACTGGAATTTGCGATTATTGCGCCTGTTTTATTTCTGCTGGTGTTTGGTATTATCGAGTTTTCCCTGATCATGTTTGCGTCCAGCGTGCTGGAAAGTGCGACCAACATTTCAGCACGACTGGGCCGAACAGGTAATGAATATACGGAACTGGCCAACGATTATAATCAGGGTGGATTAAGCCGCGACGAGTTTTTGCGTCAGGAAGTGCGCGAGCGTACGTTTGGCCTGCTAGACCCGTCGCAAGTGGTGATTGAGAGCCGTATTTATGCCAATATCGAGGATGTCGATGCCAGCGATCCAGCCAATCCGGCAGCGGGTTTTGGCGGCAGTTCCGATGTGGTGTTGTATAAGGTGCGCTACGATTGGCCGTTGCTGACACCGCTATTAGGCAGTATCATCGGCAATGACGCAGGCAAATACGAGCTATCGTCGTCGGTGATCGTACGTAACGAAGCATATTAAGGCAGGGAGCTATATGGGATTTTTCAGAGCCATTGTAACCCGTTTCAGACGTGACACACGCGGTGCTGCGCTGATCGAGTTTGGTCTGGCATTCCCTATTTTGCTGATGCTGTTTGTGTCTGGCGTGGAGCTGACCCGCTTTTTGCTGATCAACCAACAGCTCGATAAGGCCGCTAATCAGGTGGCCGATCTGGTGACGCAGCTGAATTCCGTGACGACGAGCGATCTGAATAACATTCTCTCCGCCATGCCAGAGCTGGTAACGGGCTATAGCGACGCGCGTTCGGCGCAGGTGGTGAGCATTGTGCGCAAAAACGGTGCAAACCCACCGCGGGTGCAAGACCAGTATGTGGGCGGCGGTGCCATTGGGCAGGGCAGCAAAGTCGGCGCGATCGGCGGAATTGCCAGCATCAATAACTTTACGATGCAGCCGGGCGATGAAGCGCTGACCGTCGAAGTGTATTATCAATACGAGCCGTTGCTGCTGCCAATCATTGAGTGGTTGGAGCTGGATATCACGCAAGGGCAGTATTTGTATAAAATTGCGATTTTTAGGCCGCGTTTGGGGGCGCTTAACTCGTTCTGATGCAGACGTTACTTACATATCTGGCGCGCCAATGGGCGGCCTATCGGCAAGCGCAGCAGGGCGTTGTCTTTATCTTTGTGGCAGTGGTGCTGTTTGTGCTGATTTTGTCGATCGGTGTGGCCATTGACATGGCGCGTTCGCATATGGTGCAGTCCAAGCTGTCATCGGCAGTGGATGCCGCTACTTTGTCGGCAGGGGCGGTGGCCAGCAGTCAGGATGTGACCACCGTAGTGAATAACTATTTCCGCGCTAATTTCCCCAATAATTATATGGGTGCGACCAATGTGAACCTGAATATCAGCGTGCGTCAGTCCGATGGCAGTATCGCAGGGCCGACCGATCCGATCGGCGAGATTTATGTGACCGCGACGGCTACCGTGCCAACCTTGCTGATGTCGCTGGGCGGCATCAACAGCACGGATGTGTTTGCCGAGGCCGAAGTGCAGCGCGGAGTGCGTGCCGATAAAACACTCGAGATTGCGCTGGTGATGGATAATTCCGGTTCGATGGGTGAGCCTGCGCCGGGTACAGGGGGCGCCCCCAAAGTGGATGTGCTAAAGACCATCGCCAACCAGTTTGTGAATGAGCTGTTTGAAGGCGAATCGGTCAGCCCGAATATCAAGATCGGCATTGTGCCGTTTGATCACCATGTGAATTACACTGAAAGTCAGCGCTCGTTGAATCAGAATGCATTTACGCCTGACGATCCAGAGTTGCGTCCGTTTTGCGCAAGCTGTGTGCCTAGTCGCCCGGCTTATTATGAGTATGCAGCTGGTTCGGAGCAGCAGCAACGCCGCTGGCTTGCATCCGTGCAGTCGCTGACATCTACCAGGTCTAATCTGACGTATCGAATCGGCCAGATGCGGCAGGTTGGTTTGACGGATACAGCGGAGGGCACTAAAGCAGGGTATGATTTACTGAATCCGGCGCAAAATGGTTCCTTTGGTGGCAATAGTGCAGGCAGTTTTGCAGATGGCAATATTATCAAAGTCGCCGTACTGATGACCGATGGCTACAATGAAGCCTGTGCCGACTGGCAGGGGTCTGGTCTGCCCGTGCCACCGCAATGTATTACAGCTTACCAAGCACAAGATAGCGCACAGGCCTCCTGGTGCAATCAGATGAAAAACCGCGGCATTACCATTTATAGCGTGGCGTTTAACCTGTCGGCGGAGGATGATGCGTCGCGTGCGGCACAAATTCAGAACCTCTTTCGTTCCTGCGCGAGCAAGCCCGAATATTATTTTGAGTCGGAAAATGCCGCGCAGCTTCTCACCGACTATCTGACCATTGCGGACAGCCTGAAAACCCTGCTTCTGACCCGATAAGGCGCATCCAAGTGTGGCCGCCGATGTGGTGATGTGCCTTGTATGCACCAATATGAGCCAAGTTGTGAAGCGTGCCTGCGCGACAGCGGCATTTTTGCTGGCTTTGTTTACAAAATCTCAATACTCTTGCTCTAGTACTATAAGCTGCGCGGCGTATGCCATGCGCAATGCTTATCAATAGAAACAATACAACAGGGCACAGAAGAACATGCTTTTCTTTGTTGGCGTAATCGTCGTATTTGTCATGGTATTTGGCGGATACATGCTGGCTGGTGGTAAATTCGGCATCATTATCAAGGCATTGCCGTTTGAGATGATGATTATTGGTGGCGCGGCCGTGGGTGCATATATCATTTCCAACAAAGGTGTCGTGCTGAAGAAAACGCTCAAAGACATCAAAAAAGTGGGCGGCAATGGCAAATGGAAGGCGCAGGACTATCAGGACCTGCTGTGCCTGTTATTTGGTATTCTCAAGCTGGTGCGCACCAAGGGTATGATCGCGCTAGAGCAGCATGTCGAGAATCCGTCTAGCAGTAGTATTTTCAACAAATATCCGCGCATTCAGAAAGACCATTTCGCGATCGAGTTCATCTGCGACACGTTGCGTATGATGACTATGAACTTCGAAGACCCGCATCAGGTGGAAGACATGATGGAGAAGCAGCTGGAGAAGCACCATCATGAAGCCGCCGCGCCTGCACACAGCATTCAGACCATGGCGGATGGTATTCCCGCGTTGGGTATTGTGGCCGCGGTACTGGGCGTGATCAAAACCATGGCCAGCATTAACGAGCCGGTAGAAGTGCTGGGTAAGATGATTGGTGGCGCGCTGGTGGGTACCTTCCTCGGCGTATTCATGTCCTACGGTCTGGTAGGCCCGATTGCGAGTAAGTTGAATCAGGTCTATGATCAGGAGCATCAATTCTATTTGATTATTCGTGATGTGCTGGTGTCGCATCTGCACGGTAACGCACCGCAAGTGTCGGTGGAGATTGGCCGTGGTAATATTCCAACCCATTACCAGCCAAGCTTCCTGGAAATGGAAAATCAACTCAACTCGGTGACGGTTGAAGGCTAGCATTCATGGCTGAAGATTCAGAACGCCCGATAATCATCAAAAAGATTAAGAAAGGTGGCCATGGCCACCATGGTGGCGCGTGGAAAGTGGCTTATGCGGATTTTGTGACCGCGATGATGGCGTTCTTTCTGATGTTGTGGCTGTTGGCAGCAGCAGATGAAGCAACGCTGGATGGGCTGGCTGAATATTTCACCCCGACCATTGGGGTGCGCGATTCGATGGGGATTGGTTTTGAGGGCGGTGAAAGCCCTGAGGTTGATGGCCAGAAGAAAGACAATCTGACGCCTGTGGGTATTGTGGTGGGCCAAGCGCCGCAAGGGCCTATCCCTGAAGACCCTAAACGTGCCCCGATCGAAGCGACAGAAGATGCGAATCTGTTTGAGAAAGCACAGGAAGACATGAAGCGCGCGTTCGAGTCTGACCCGAATTTGCGTGATATCACGGATCAGATTATCGTTGAGCAGACCCCTGAGGGATTGAAGCTTGAGGTGGTGGATTCTGAGCGTTATCCGATGTTTGAGCCGGGTGGCACGGTGCTGAC
>MDTG01334806.1_pt1 | contig 11973 bp, 23 predicted proteins | sample 811421 | NCBI WGS metagenome assembly MDTG01 (sample SAMN05326645, study PRJNA326480) | marine metagenome | isolation source: seawater | place: Pacific Ocean: South East | collected 2011 | reverse complement strand
GTTTAACAAATAAAAAAAGTGAAAATTATGAAGCAGTAATGAATACAATTCTTGCTGGAATGCTTGGTTTTGGGGTTTTGCTTATTCCCCTTCTTGGTATAAGAATTGATTTAGAGTCAGTTTTATTTGGAGATTTATTAACTGCAAACTTGAGCGATCTATTAAGAACCATTATTGCTTTTCTGGCATTTATTTCATTAATATCTTTTGGATATGAAAAAATTGTGTATGTGGGATTAGATCCAGAAGGGGCTTCAGCTAATGGAATAAATGTTTCTTTATTAAACTTAGCTCTAAGTTTTACTACTGCGCTAGTTATTGTTAGTTCGATGTCAGCTGTCGGAGTTATTCTTGTAATTGCATTACTATCAACTCCTACTTTATTGGGACTTGATAAAGCGCAAAGTCTTAGGATTGCTATGATTAGATCTTCTTTTTTTGGGCTTTGTATTTCCTTATTAGGTTTTATACTTTCAATTGTTTTTAATTTATCTCCAGGACCTGCTATAAGTGTTATTTGCGTTGTTTCACTAATAATTCCAAAAATTGGAAATAAATTTTAAAACTTTTTTCAAAGCTTAAATGTCCAAACAGAATTAAGGACCTCTGCTTCAGGATTGTTTTTTAAAGCCACTTCGATAGCATCTTTTTTATTATTTGCTATCACAACCTCTTCAAATTCTTTATTATCTTTTTTTAAACTTACCAAGAAGCGCATTAATTTATTAAAAATTTATTTCTATTTTAAAATTTATTAGAATTAAAAATTTTTTTTGCAAAGATATGAAATTTATTGATTAAATCTACTTAGTTATTTTGAAGCTTTTCTACGACACTTTTTTTATCAATTCTTGCAACATCTTGAAGTCCATTTGCATCAAACCAAGGAGCACTTTCCCAATCGAATCCTTCTCCAAATGTATTATCTGGTGCGGCTACATACCAATGACATGAAGTGTCTGGTACATCTACTGCGCATTTTGACCAATCGGCTTCCCATTGAGGTACTTGAACCCACATAACAGAAGCAAGAAATATAGAAATAATAAAATTCATGATACTTTTAGCAAAATTGGGAGAGATTTTTTTCACACTCAAATTTTCTTTTTTCCCAGTATTCTTCTACTATTGGATACTTATTTTTCGCTTCAAAGTCCTTTGTATTCTTCTCTTTAATAAAAAAGGTTTGTTTTCTTTTCATAAAGCTCTCCTTTCGTTGATAGATCTATAAGACAGATTTATTATTTATGAAAGGGAATTTATACTTAAATAATTAAATAAATGTACAGTTTTATTAAAAAGTATTTGAGATTAAGATATAAAAAACATTAATAATTTTGCAAATTACTTAAAAACTTTTGAACAAAATTTAAATAATACTTTAGTTTTTATTAGACTTACAATTAAAGGTTTATAGTCAACATATTTAAGGGAATATTTTATAATTTTTTAAATAATATAAAAGATATTTCTGAAAAATATAAATTAATTTTTTAATTTTTTCAATTAATAATATTTTGATTCTTTTTTAGAGAATTTTAGATTAAGTTAAAAGAAAAAAGATATATATAATGTTATTTTTAATGTACTTTTTAATTTATAAAATGTAGATCTTTAAAATAAGGAGTTTTTCTATACTTTATATAATTCTAAAGATTCATAATATAGTTTGAATAGGAGTAATTCAATCTAACGCATTGTGACAGTTGATATACATGCCCAACAGATGTTTATTACTCAAAGAATTAATGTGATATTTAGTTCGTGTGTAGGAGAGATTTTTAAAAATCAGTGGAAACAAGGAAACACTTGATTTTTAAAGTCACTTAAGACCCTTTAATTAAGGGTCTTTTTTCTTTATTTTTTGCCAAGCTTATAATAATTCATTAAGTTTTTAAAATTATCTACTCTTCCTTTTTTGTCCTTAATAGGTCTAGATGAATCAAGAACTGCTGCGCAACATAATTGCCAACAAGAATTTTCATCAAGTTTTAATTTCTTACATATATCTTTTGGAGCTAAAGTTAATGAATTTATTTCAGAAATATGTTCAATTGTTTCCCATAGTTCTCCTTCAAGAAAGTCAAGTTCAATATTTGATAATAATTCTGTAGCAACATAATCCTTTATTAGTTCAGTTAATTCCACATTATTTAGATATGGGGGGATGTTATAATTCTACGATTCTTTTTTATCTTTTTGTACTTTCTCCAAATATATTTTGAATAGAATTATTTTTTCTAAGTCTCATGAAGCTAAATTATTCAGCTTTAATTACTAGATTTATCTTAAATGATTATATATTTTTTCTTTACTAAAAATTTAATTTTAATTTAAAAGTCTTTTTATTTTTTAATTAAGAAAAAAGATGCTTATTCTTTTCCCCAGATTTTTAGTTTTGTTCGTTACATTAAGATGAGGTTATGTTTTTTATGAAAGTATTTTTTATCAGTTTTCTTATTTTCCTAGGGCTTATATTTCCCTCGGCTTCATTTGCTTCTCATATTGAATTGAGTAAATGTGTAGAAATTGCTCATTGTGTCAGAGAGGAATGGGACGTTAGTTCAATCGAAGAACCTTTTAAAGAAATTGAAGAAATTATACAAAATACTCCAAGGTCAGAGATAGTTGAACTTGATGGGGATTATCTTCATGCTGAGGTCACAAGTAAATGGATGAAATATGTTGACGATTTAGAAGTATCATTTGTTCCTGAATCCAATAAATTATTAGTTAGATCTGAATCTAGAGTCGGTGAAAGTGACTTGGGTGTTAATCAAAAAAGGGTTGATTTATTAAAATCTAAATTATTCTAAAATAATAGTTATCTAACTAACTTTAAATCCATAATAAAAAATGTATAGATAATAAATTTAAAAATAATAATCTTATATCTTTAATTATGAAAAGATTATTTGTAAAAGTAATGTTTATTAGCTCAATTGCATTTAGCTTTACTATTATTCATTGATATTATTTTATTAAATGGGAACAGATTTTTTATTATTATTTATATTAGGAGCTTTGAGTTTTTGGTTCTACAAGAACATTAAGAAGCGAGGTTTACTTTGGATATTTAAGGGATTATTGGAGATAGGGATACTAATATTATTTATTGGTAGTTTTTTTAAATTATTTATAACGTTACCTTCTAACATTTATATTAGATCGATATTCTGTCTTGCTTATTTATGGTGCACTGTAGGTATTAATGTTAATTTTATGATTCCATTAATTAATTTGGTTGATAAAAATATTGATCTACATAGATAATTCAAGAATGTTTTTTAATTATGTATTCAATAAAAGAAATTAAATCTATTGTCAAAATGATAAAAGACAGTAAATTAAGTTTATGAAAAACTATTTTCTAATACTTAAAAAATTTTTTAAGAGTAAAAAAAATAAACAAATCTATTCTATTCACGAATTAAATTTACATCGGCAAAGAGAAAAAAAAATAAAATTAGCTAGAAAATCTCGTGCATATATTACGAATTTAAACAAAAAACAAAGACTATGGCTTGAAAAAATAAATAGTAAGACTAGACAAGTATCTTAAATTATTTTTATATAAATTTTTACTAAACGTAAATGAATAATCTAAAAAGATTTAAAAATTTAGATTATATGCCAATTGAATTATTTTTTAGATCCATATTCTTTTAAACAATATTCAATTAATTTCCTCGATGAGTTTAATGTCCTCTTGTTTTTGTTCTTGAGATCAAAGCAGTTATTGAGTAAATCAGCTGATTCTTCTAATTTATTTTTTTCTACGTTTTTTAAATCTTTAGAAATATTGAATTTATGATACATTTTTAAACTTAGTGTAAAAATTAAAGATAGTAAAATCAAAGATAAAGTTTGCTTGAAAATTTTCATAAATATATGAAATTAAATTGTTTTTAGATTAATTTATAGAGGATTTGTTGAGCTAGTTTCTAAATAATTTAAAAATAGTTATCTTTAGTTATTAATAATTATATTTTTAGTCGTCACTATTTAAATTTTGTCAATGGATATAAATATATATATTTTGAACTGCCTTTATTTTGATAAGATATTCTATCTTTGACAAAGAGCTATCGTTTTATATTTATATTATTTAATTCATAAATCCTTAGAATATGCTAAAAGATAAAAATGATAATAATTTTTTTACATTTTCATCAAATAAAGGATCTCTAGATCTTGTCTAGAGTCAGATATTTTTCTTTTCAGAAATCTTAGTTCTTCTTCATTCATTTTTGACTCTTTAATCATCATTTCTGCTTGAGCTATTGCGTGTTCAATGTTTCTTATTTTGATATCTCTTATTTCAGGATTCTCTTTACATTTAATTAGAGTGTTTGAATCAAGCATATCTAATTTTTATAATTAGTTAATTAAATAATTAATCTATTATATTGGCTTGTTGAGTTTATTTTTAATCGCAACACCCATAAGAATTAATTAATATATATACATGAACTTTAATCTTAACTAACCCTTCTCTTCATAAGATAGAGTGGGTTTTTTTTTATGGTGTAATATATCTTTAGAATAAATTTTAAAAATTTGGAAGACTCAAAGCCAATCCCTGAGGAAAATGATTCAATTGAAGCATCTTCCGATATAAAAAAAGATAGTAATAAAGAGGAGAATGTTAAGGCGTTTACTGAATTTCTTGAAAATGCAAGTAGTCAAGGAGGCAACGAAGAAAAGTCAAATCCTGATTTAAAAGATAAAAAAAGCTTAGAAATCACTAACAATTCTCTTTTCAAGAGAATCCTAAACGATGGATTTGATGGGATTTCAACAAATCCTAACTATAAAATGTTGGCATTACTAGTAATACTTTTAATCAATTTGTCTCTATTTTTTGTTATTGGAAATGTTGGTAAAGCTTTTTTGAGAAAAGCAGGAATAATGTAAAAGTTATTTATATCTTTTTTTTAATTTGTCCTTCATATTGTTTGGTCTTTAAAAATAATTATGGTAGTTTGATCTCAAACTATTTTACTTGTATATATTGAATCATCAAGAACCTGAAAATCCAGTAATCTATCTATCTAAATTAGTAAAAAAGTTAGATGCAAAGAACAGAAATGGATTAGTTGCATTAGGAATTGTTAATTTATTAGTTATCCTTTTATTTAAATATTATTTGAAAGGATCAGGTTTATTATCTTAAATTTATTTTGATCAACTATCCGCATTTTCAAATTGCTTGGCTAACCTGAAAGCCTTTCTAATAATTAGGAATCCACCATATGCTCCGGCTAGCAAGGGTAAAATAATTAAAGGATTAGGTGAATAATCTGAATAGTTTTTAACACCTTCAACGTACTCATAACCAGAGCACTTTAGGTAGAGGAATGTAAAAAAAGTTATGCTCCATCCCAAAATTGATAAGATCCCACCTTTTTTGTCACCTTCGTAAAATCTATCTAAACCTAATCCCCAACCTCCCAAAAGGAAAATTCCTCTAACTAAAGAATTTTTTTCTTTATTTTTAAGCATAAATTTTATATATCTATTAAGAACATAACTTATTTATTAATATCTTGCGACATTCTTTTTAAGTAATGATGCTTAAAGCTTTGAAATTGAACTCGTAATATATGCCGTTTTGCTCCTGCTAACAAAGTCTTAATAATTCTACTAACTAAGCCTTGGGAGTATCTTTTACTATTAAATGAAAAGGCAACACAATTATTTCTGACGTAAGTCATGAATGGTTACCATTTTCCCAAGAAGACGCTTTTAGAAACTATTTATCACTTTTTGAGAAATAAATATTTTCATATAAAAATTTTAGATTAAATTTTGTATGTTTATAAATAAAAGAAGATTATTAGCGATTTAATACTTAAAAATGTCATGATTACATCTTTAGGATTATTAATTGGAATCAATAAAAATGTTCAGAAAAATTATATCTTGGTTAAATTTATAAAAAAAATTTTTTTAGAGAGTACTTAATCTTATTTTTATGTAGAAGTTAATAATACTAATAAATTATTAAAATCAGAATGCTTCTGTATGTGAGCAAATTAAACTTTGTAAAACTAAAGTTTTAGAAATATTTTCAGTATTAATAGTTGAAAATTATGAAGTAAATAAATAAATAAATTTTAATAATTATGGATTTAACAATGATATTGTTGGTCTTATATAAATAAAAATAGAACCATAAATATCCCTCATTATTCTTATCTCTTCATCTAAATAAGTTACTGATACTTCACAAGTAGGAGACATCGTATTCCAGGGCAATTTGTTCCATACCTCTTTTACTGGGTACCATTTATCCATAAGAAGTTTACTAAATAAAGGGATTTTATTAATTCCCTCTACTTTTGAAACTTTCGTCTTTTTTAAGTTCATATTAAGTGAATTATCTTTTAAATTTAATTCATCAGCCAAAGTAATTACTCTTCCTCCAAAGGTTGGAAGAAGCTTGAACCATCCTAGGATCGGAATGGTAGTAAGACCAAATATTATAGTATCGAAGGTTGATATAAATTCCTTTTTTTCAAAATCTATATTTTGAGCAATTCTTCCAATCGTTGATAAACCAAATGACCCAACTTGTAATTGATGTAATTTAAAAAATAGATTACTTTTGAATTTGTTATCTAATGCTTTTTCAATAGCCAGAAAAAAAGGTGAGCTTCTAAATAATTCAACTGATGAATAGATTAATTCCCACTCTCCCTTTAATTTTTCTTCTGAAATATCTGAATTTCGCCTTTCAAGAACATCAATTAGTTCATTCATTTCTTTTGATTTTTCTTGATATGTACTCGCTATTAATGGATTGAGCCTTTGTCCTCTGTCGGTAATAGCCGCAATTTGGTATATCTTTTTTCTTATTACCTCGATATCTTGCATAAATAAAAATTTTATTAATTAAATACTTATTTAATTCTATTGACATTTCTCTTTTTTTTGTGGACAAAGAAATACTGTTAACAGAAGATTAGATCAATTTTCCCCCCACCTTTTGCCAATTTCATATCCCCACTTAGAGGTTAATTTAATTACTTCTTCATGATTTTTACAATCAGACAATTCTTTCTTTTTTATAGAGTTATTATTTATTAATTCAGATAATTTATTCAATTGGTCTATTTTTTTTAGAAAATTTATTAAGTCTTTTTCAGCCATTTGCTTTTAAGATGTGAATTTCTTATCGTAAGTGAAAATATAATATAAAACCCAAGCTACTCCTCCAATAAGAATCGCGACCATAATATTAACAGACCATACTATTTCTTTCATTTGTTTTTTTTTATATATTTATACTATCTAAATTAATTCTTAATTTTGTCTGTTTTGTAAATATGAGAATATTGAACTTAAACATATATTTGACTATATTTATTTAAAAGTATAAACACGCAAAAAATGGGAGAGGCAAAAAGGAGAGAGGAACTAGGTTTACCTCCAAGAGTGAAGAAAGAGGTAAAAGAAAATTCAAAAAATAAAATAAATCAAATCTTGAATAAATATCCATATTTTCCTTATATTTTAGGAATATCTCTACTTACAATTTTAATAATCGATCTAATCAACTACTATAATTAGGTTTACATAACAATTTTTTATATCTTAATTTTTAATTTATAAGTCTATACCCTCTTTTTTCACAATTATTAAAATATTTTTCCATAATTAATAAAGAAGTTTATTAAAAATCTAGAATCTCATATGTTTGATAATATCGGAACATCCTTGGTACAAGCGGTAGGATTTACTGGTGTTTTTGGCTATTTTGTATATCAGCTTTTATCAGAAGGTAAAAAAACAAATACAGATAAGTTAATGTCAACTAGAAAAAAAGTTAATGATTCCCAAGTCCTAAATAATAAAACCAAGAGACAAGGATTATTTGGTAAGAAAACAGTCCCAATAAAAGAAGAGGTAAAGCCCAAGAGACAAGGATTATTTGGTAAGAAAACAGTCCCAATAAAAGAAGAGGTAAAGCCCAAGAAAAAAGGATGGTTTAATTAGTTTATTTTAGAAATTAAATAATATTTATTTTTTTATAAAATTATTGAAGTTTTTTATTATTTATAATTTTCATAATTTAATTATTAAATCATATAAATAACTTCTTAACAAATAATTATCAATATCAAATTATCTTATATTTTCAACTGAAAAATTCAGCTAAAATAAAGATTTTTTTATATTTTTTAATAATTGATTTTTCATTATTAGAAACATAATGATTTGTCTAATTGTTAAATTAATTTAAAGTAAAATAACATTTATGCGATAATCATATGAAAAATTTTAGTTATGAACAAAAAAGGCTATACAACAGAAAGCGGTGGAAGACAAAATGGATTTGCAATTGAACCGGAAATTATTCCAATATCAGAGGGTGAATATAAGAAATCAATTTTCTTATTCATAGGAATATTATTACCATTCTTAATAGGTGGAATTTATTATTTTAAAACGCTTTAATTAAACATTTTTATTAATTATTTTAGAAATATATTCTTTAGAAATATAATATTTTTAATATTATTATTAGGGGTTAGAAATAGCAATATTTTTATTAATTTCTTCGATCCCTTTGATTTGTTACTTGATTTTTCTTTATAAGCAGTTTTTTATAACTTATCTCCCTTTTCTCTGGAATGGATTTATTGTTTTATTCGTTAATTTCTTAAAAGTTAATATTAATCATCAAAGAATTCTTTAATTTAAAAAATTTTTTATTATTAAATACACGTTGTGGCCTTTTTCTTTAATTTATTTAGATATCTTTCTTAAAATCTATAATTTCAAAGAGTGCTTATTGTAACAAGTTCCATTAGATTCCTTGATCTTAAATATTCTTGAAATACATCAGAATAAAAGGCTTTTTTGGCAGCTATCTTTGATTCAAATTCAATTACAATACCTAGTTGGCCTCCATCCCATTTGTGTGAATTGGAATCTTGTATGATATCTCTTTTTACTACAACACCACCCACAGATCTTATCCATGGCAAAACTGTTCTTATGTATTCAAGAAATAAGTCTGCATTTGGTATTGAAATTTTCTTCAGCCAATAACTCTTTGTCATGAAATCAAAACAATCTTTGTAGAATATAGCATATCAACATAAGTATTTTTGCTCAAGATGTTTTACAGATCTATTTAAATGAAATTAGAAAAACAATTATTGGAATTACTTCTTTCAAAGTCAAAAACAAAAGAGATAAAAAAAATTGCTGAAGAACTTGAAATGCAATCAAATTTTAGCCTTAGTAATGACATTGAGCATTTAAAAGGGATATGGGAACTTAGATGGAGTAGTTCAAAAGTTCCATTTCTTAACTATTCACCTTTAGTTGATAATCTTCAAATTCTTGATCCAAATAATCTTAATGGTTTGAATTTAATCAAACCTAGAAGATTAAAATCTATTATTGGTACTGGTATCGTAGCAAAACTGAAATCTTTAAATGAAAATAAAATTGAAGTAACTTTTACTCATGCTGGAATTATTGGTCCTTATATAGGAAAGAGAAAGATAAACGCTCTAACTAAAATTAAAAAAGAACAAAAAGGATGGCTAGAAATTAGTTTTTTAAATAAAGATCTCAGAGTTTGTAGAGGTGATAAAGGTACTTTATTTATTCTTAGAAAAATCAAAGATGAAATTTTATTTGAACGGTTTCAAGAATTTATTAAATCTCTATAAATCTCCTTTTATTTTTTAATCCAAATATATTTTAAGAAAAAGAATATTGGAACATATTTGAACAACTCCTTAGGTATTTCATAAGATATAAATTTTATGAATTCTTCTATCCAATAACCAAGATCAAAACCAAAAAGATATCTTTCTAAAAAAAACCAAAATTCATTATCAAAAATGCTTCTTAAATTAAGATAGATATATTGCCAATGGAATGTATTCCAATATTTTTGTAAATAACTTGAGATTATTAACCAAAAGGATATAAATATGAAACTTTTTATAAATTTATAAACCCTTTTCATTCTTTTATACCTAAAACAGAATAATTTCCAATATCTTCTAAAGTTATATTATTTGTATATTCATATATTTCTACAAAATATATCCAAAAAAAAATAAATAAAGATTATTTTTAGATAAAAAACTATTTGTTTTTTTTGGAAATGTTTTGAGCCTTGATATTTTTATTTCTAAGATTAAATCCTAAAAATAAAAAACTTAGATAAATTAAAATACTACCCAGAAATATTAATAAAATTTTTGAAAAGTCCATTAATGTTTTTTAAATATAGTTAATGATTATAGTTTATTATTTTGAATTTTTGAAAGTAAATAAATAAACTTGATTCCGCGATTATTACTAGTAATTACTAAGCTGGATAAAACATAAAAGATACATGCCAATCGTTTATTCTTGGAGCCTTTGCTTGTCTGTCATGGTTGTATTATTATCAACTATTCCTTTGACAATTGGAAGAATCAAAGCGGGCTATTCTATGGATAACATGTCTTCTCCAAGAGCATTGTTCGATAAACTCCCGGATTTTGGTAAAAGAGCAGTTTGGTGTCATCAAAATTGCTGGGAAAGTATTTCTATTCACGCTCCAGCGTGCTTACTTTGTTTAATTACTTTACCTGATTCGAAAATTGCATTTATTGCGGCTTGGATTCACCCTCTATTACGTCTCTTTTATATTGGCGCTTATGTTTTAAATATTCCTATTGCGAGAGGTTTGATATGGGCTTCTGGAATTCTTACTACACTTATTTTATACAAGGAAGGCATATCTAAGTTAATGTGAATTTATTAAAATAAAATATTTTCCAAATCTTTTAATTCAAAAATATTTATTAGTTTCACTTTGTTGGCTCTAGCAAGTTTTTGTGCAGATTTAGTAAAACCGGATTTTGAAACTAAAACAGAATGAGTACCTTTCCAGTATAATTTTCCAGCTGATATTTCTTGAACTGCTTTATTTCCTACTGCCTTTTTATGATTTTTACATTGAATACATATTCTTAAATTATCAACGGAGGCAATCAAATCTACTCCTTGGTCGCCAGTATTAGGAGTTGCTTTAACTTTCCAACCATTTTCTTTGAGAATTTCCAAACATTGGTTTTCAAATATGATTCCTTTTTTTATGTTTTGATTTTTATTCTCTAAAGAATTATTTTTTAAAGCATTTAAACAAGATTTTTCAATTTGACTAGCTATAAATACAAACCAGTCCTCCTTCTTTAAATTTCTTTTTGCTCCAATTATTTCATCATTAATAATGGGATTAATTTTACGATAAGATTTCCATTTTTCAAAAAAGGAATCTTGACCTGAAAATTTCTTTAAAATAACCTTTTCCCAAAAGTAAGGAATACCCTCTTTAAATCTTTTTGAACCATTATTAATACTTTTCTCAATTAAACTTTCCTCTAGAGGAGGATTACCTATCCACTTTTTTAAATCTTCGTTGCCATAAGCATCTATGTCTTTTAATCTAATTCGTTCCTCCAAAAGATTATATTTATTTTCATAAATCAGTTTATTTAAAGTTTCTAAAAAATAATTTGCATTTAAAGCATTATTTAATTTATTTTTTCTTTTTTTTAAGAGAAAAATTTTAAAAAAGATTAATAAATTAAAAATAATTAAAAAAAATACAATAATAAAAATTTTATTCATTAATTTTTATATTTATTATTTTTGTGATCAAAACGATTTTGTTTTTCTAATAACGAAATCATTTTTTGTAATTAATGAAGAGTTCTTCACCTCAAACCCACTTATGGCCGATATTTCACCTTTAATACCCTCTAACGTTAATTGTTCAATAATACCCTTAATAACTTCGTCTTCGACTAATTTTCTATCAATTCTTTCTGGCGTTATATCTGTTAGCCATTTGGAGGTCTTTTTTTTTACAACTTCAGTTGGATTTGTTATTTTTAAGTAAATAGCCATCTTAAACCATATTTAACTTTATTATATGTCAAGTCTTTTTAT
>MDTG01006370.1_pt1 | contig 11973 bp, 16 predicted proteins | sample 811421 | NCBI WGS metagenome assembly MDTG01 (sample SAMN05326645, study PRJNA326480) | marine metagenome | isolation source: seawater | place: Pacific Ocean: South East | collected 2011 | reverse complement strand
TCCACTCTTTGTTGGTCATCGAAGACACCGGTGTGGGCGGAGTGTCAGCTTGACCCGTGTACAGCCTTCTGCAGCACGACCTTTAAGCGGTTCCCTCGGTCCAGATAGGTCCCCGCAATGCAGAATCCTGCTTTCAGGTTGATCGTGAGCATGGCCGTGTTGTCATGAGCCGTTTCGGTCTGGATGAACTGAAAGCCACGGTTCCGGCACCAAGCGTCTTGAAGTCGAGCCAACTGAGAGGCGATGCCTTGCTTGCGTGCATGAGGAAGCACGCCACCCATCCAGCTTTCAAAGGTTCGCGGGTCATTCGACCGACCCACCTTAAAGCCGACCACGCGACCGTTCACCGTGGCGGTACAGAGGTGAATCCAACGGTGACCATTCACTGCGAGACCGAGCTGTTTCGCCATCTCTGCGGCGGCGGGTTCGGGATGTCCCGGCGCAGAAAACACCGGCCCAGCCACCGTGCCCAACCGAAGCAGGGTGGCTTCATCAATGGGACCTTCAAACTCCTGATAGTGGATGGCTGACACCAGCACTCCCTGAAACACGCTGCTCCATCATACCAGCGGTGACCGCTCCCAGTCGCAGGGTTAGCTCACGGAGTTGGCAGCGCAACGGCGGGGCGTCAATTGCCACACTGTTGGCTGACTGGGTGGTGGGTGACCCTAATGTTTATTCGAGCTTGGGCTGATCGTGCCAGTCCGCGCGTCGATTACGCATGCAGAGTAGGTTTGGAACCAAAATGCCGTCTAACAAAGCCAATCTAAAACAGTCTTATGGAGTCCCTTCCAGATGTTAACGATTGTTGGCGAGTTCGGTAAGTGACTCCACATCGGCTGTGATCGCTCGGCTCTCACACATCAAGCAACAAACCTTTTCCGCAAACACCACAAAACTTGCCCCCACTCACGGCTGCACCGCAGTGTGGGCAAAACTTTGGTGTGCTCGAAGCAGGGGCTAAATCCGCCGATTCCGTTGCGAGTGTTGCGGGTGCATCGTTCGCGACAGGAGCAGCTGTTGGTGGAGCGGGAACGGCCGCGGGTTGAGCGGAAACAGCCGCGGGTGGAACAGGAAGTGCAGATGGCTGCGCGGGGCTGGCCACCGCGCCAGCACTGAGTGCCGTGACAATCTCACCGGATAGCCCCTGCTGTCTAGCGCGGTTTACAAAATACACAATCCCCCAAAAGATCACTGCCGTACCAAGTGTGGATGCAACCGTGAGTGCAAAAATCAGCAACAGCGCGATGAGCGTGAATGGTTGAGGTCCATCGACGGTCACGCGGGTTCCATGGTTTTCCTCAGATAAACGAACCGTTTGGACTCCCCTGCCTCTCTTGATCCGCAACACATACGGAATCTGGGACTCGAGTGAAATATTCGTTGTCCCGAAAGCTTGCTGCAGCAACGGTCCCCAGTTGTCCTTTGGAACGCGGGGGGCCTGTGCCGTATACGCTAGATCAATCATGTTTTATCCGATCATTTGTAGTGATGAAGCCACACCCCAGAGGCGAAACTTCGGAGATCCTGGTGCCCTTGCGCCCGTGTCTCTGAGGCGCAACAAGAGCCCGTGAAAACAGCGGTCCGACATGCCGTGTGCATCGACTGAAAGACGTCGCCACATACGTTTCGAACTCCCGTAAACCGTCACACTATGACACACACAAAATCAGGTTTCAAGTTCACTTTCAATGGTGAAAATAACCATGGTATAAAAGCCCGCAACGGAGAGCACATGAACGACATCAACGACGTCTTAGAAGCCCTGAACCGCACCGACTTGGCCCCTGTGTTTGAGGGTAGTGCTGTGGACGCTGCACAGAACATGACATCCGCCCAGCTCGCAGCAGTGGGGATCGGCGAGCCCGAAACGCAACAACGGTTTCAATTGTACTGCGCCAAAGCTTCGGCGGACAATGCCAAACAGCAGGCAGGAACCGTACTCGACCCCCTGGCCAAACGGCGGCTCGACGGAAACCCCCTTGGCCAGGAACATGATGCCTGGACCAAGGAAGCCATGAAGCCGTTTTGGTCCTTCAACATTTTCGAACAGTTCTTCTTCGGTTTGCGCTTGCCGATACTTGCCAACGAATATTTAAAAAGGAACCCAGATTTACGCAAAAAAATGAAGACGCCGATCCTTATGTGGACCGGCATATTCATCGTAATCAACATTCTTTTGTACTTCATACTTTCAGCATTGATCGTTTCTGGAATACTGTTTTTTTTCGCCTATCTTGCTGGGATGTACATTTCCGTTTGGGTCACTCATAAGGCCTTTGGTCCCGTTGCCGGTGGATTCTTAGAATCCATATGCGACACCATAGAAGACCGGGAAAAGAAAGGCCTATACTCAACTTGGGAAGACCCGGTTTTAACCAAAAAATGGACTAGGAAAGCTACAGTCCAAGGTATGATTCACGGGGTGTTCTTCATCGTAACCCTTGGTATAGGACCCAAGCTCATTTTGTGGTGTATTCCAGGGATTGGTCAACTCGTTGACCTGGTGTTTGTCGCCATGATTCCCACGTGGGAAATGAGTTTTGACTTCATGGCCAGTGTCCGCGGCTGGACCTTTAAAGAGAAATTACTTTTCATTCGCCGATACTTCCCCATGTTTTGTGGACTTGTGTGTTGGACGGGCGCTGCTGTATCAATCCCCATCTTACTTCCATTTTTGGTCGGGCCTGCAGTCGTTGGCGGATCCCTATGCCTGATCTGGATGGAAGCCGAGTACAAATTCCAACCCCCCGACCGACGCCCTAGACCGTCTCGGTCCGCGTAGAAGACCCTCGGGTTCAACCATCATCAGCTCATGGAAAATCAGCGCGCCCTATACGGCCTGACCGCATTGGGTGCAAAACTTGGTGGCTGAAGACAACTTTGTACCGCAGTGGGTGCAAAAGGATGGCCGAGCAGACTCAGAGGCGACCGGTTTCGGACTGGATTGTACGGGTGCAGGTTGTACAGGTGCAGGTTGTACAGGTGCTGGGCTGGCTGCAGGCCCAGGACTGGGATGAACGGGCGCTGGAATGGGTGCCGGTGCGAAACCACCGTGGGCTGGTGCCAAGCCGCCCGAGACACCGGTGGAATAGAACATCGACCGAACAAAATCGATGCCATCCTTTATGCCACCCTTGATCGCAGAGTCCCGCATTTCAGGAATGTCGAACATGGTTTGAAGGGTCGGTTCTTTTCCAACCCAACGGGGTGGCAGATGCAGTACATCTCGAACGGTTCCATCTGCATGCTTGGTGTAAACCGATGAATAGACTGCTCCACAAGAGAGGCCTTGAAGCATGGCCGCATTGACGGAGTAAGAGCGCGGTTTGAGCAACAACCAAGGCCGATATTCGAACAGTAGTTCGGAATCCTTTTTCTGCAGGTACCCAAGTGTCCGATTGGGGACCCCCTTGAACCCTTTGCACGCGAAGGACAGGATGCCTCTCGGGTCATTGGGGTTCCCCTTCCCACGGCGCCGCAACGTTTCCCATGCAAAAACGGCTCCATAGGAAGAAAGGCGAAGGCAAAAACCAGCAACTACGTATGCAGCCACGAAGTAAATCAAGCAGATCACGACTCCAACTACCGGTGATGCGGCTGTGATTCCCGTCATGAGTCCCATGAACGATGCCCGCGCCCCTTTCAAGATCGGATCGAGCGGCGAAAATGGATTTAAGAACATCACGATGGTGTACGTTTGCCCTGTGAGCCAAACCGCAGAGTAGGTGATCCCACTGAGCACGGAGGCGAAAAAAGAGCCCATGAGAGCAACTGCAGAGTTGGTGGTGGCAGCTGCACCAATGGGGGCGGCGTGAGCGGCAGGAAAGATCGTATCGAGTGCTACCATTGAGAGTTCGCCCATTCCGGGACCCATCGTAACTCCGGAATAAGTCATCGTTGCGATGAGACCCAAGCTTCCACCAGCCTTGTTAACCATTACCTCCAATGCATCGAAACTCTGCTTTAGTGGCCCCAAGACAATGCCAAAAACATCTTTGGCGATAATCCCAACTAGAACGAGTAAGACCGGTATGAAAAATATTGGATATGCATACCAAATACGGTTTTTTTCTTCCGAGTTTATGTAGTCGTAAGCACCCATTACGCCCAATCCGAAAATGGGCGACAGACCTACGCCAAGTGTGCGGTTCATGGAGCTGGCCAACTGGCTACCGGCTGCGATGTCGCGCGCGGCGCGCGGGTCCACCTCGCCGGATACGAGAGTTTCGAGTCCCGAGTTAGCTTCGGTGCCGACATTACTTCCAGCATGGGCTTGTACACCCGCCAAGTCGAATAGACCTAAACCGGTCATGCACAAGGCGATGATAACGATTCCAAAAATGACTTTACGGACTGACGCCGATTTTGGTGAACGCGTATTCATATGTGTGAACCTCTATTTTTACCAAATAGCACCTTCATTTAAGGCATTTGGGTTGAGTCAACTCTACACCCAATACGAAAATCGTTCCAGAGCTAAAAGATTCCATCTGTGAGTCACAGAAATTGAGATCCGGCACCGTTGAGCGGCGCTGCGTGGGCGAAAACCGATGGAGTGTTGTTGCCAATTTTGAAAGGCCGAGTGACGACTCTCGATTCAGTAGACTCGAAACCTTTGGGATTAGCTTGTGGTTCGTGTTCGTTTCTAAATGGCTCCGCGAAGGTGATCTGCGACGTAAGGGTCTCACTCTCAACGGCAACTACGCCCCCCGTCTGGCAGCGTCCCCTTCAGTTTGAGCGGAGCGGGAGGTTCGACAGGTTGGCCGTGTCCGGCGGTTGGCAGCGGGAGATTCGAAGCAGGGGACTGCGCATGGCGGTCATTGGGTTTGTGTCGGACTGCGGTGACGCGCTCGTTTTGCAACTCCGGTCACTTTCTGGGCCCGAACACATCCACCAATGCGGAGATGTCGTGTTCGTCGAGCCCCTTTCGCCCTCCTTTTTGGAATACCTCTTGAATGGCGTGTTGCAGAGAGAGGTCGGTGCCCAGTGAGGCTGCGACAGAGATCAATGCCTGATTTCCTTCTCGCCAGGCCTTAATGGACGCCTCGGTCTCATCGGTGCGTCCATCTCGAATCGCTTCAATCAGGCGTTTTTGCTCGGACAGGAGGATGCTGTTGGTGCCTTCGTTGAACTTCATAAAGACGTCGAGTGGTACGCCACCGGCCCGGCAGATGGCTGCCCCATTTACAAGGCCCATGATCGCGCCGGTTAGGCCGGACATCAACGACCGACTGAGTACGGATGGCCGATTGATGTCCTCACCCAAGTTCGTCCACGTCGCATCGAGGATGCTCAAAATCGGGCTGCAATGGTTCATGGCGTCGGGCTCACCCGAGAGCAGGAGCGCCGCTTCGTCGGTTCCGAGATTGCGCGGGTAGCACATCACGGCCCCATCAACGAGATGGCCGCCGTGGTCTCGGATGAACGAGGCATGGGCCTGTACGTCATCGATGGTGCCCGTGGTGAGCTGAATGATGAAGGTGTCTTTAAAGTGAGGGGCGAGGTCGTGTGACTCGATGATCTGTTGCCATACTTGGTAGTCCGACAGGCACACAATGACGTGGCTGTTCGCATCCAGCGCATCGGCGGGTCCAGTGCAGGCGATGGCTCCATTTTCGACGAGCGCATCGACCTTTTCCCGCGACCGGTTCCAGACCGAAACCGTGCAGCCGCCTTCGAGCAATGTCTGAGCGATGCCCGAGCCCATTGCACCCAGTCCGATGACGGAAACACTAGGGGTAGAGTCTGGTTGAGTTTGCATCGGCATGGCTCCACTGATGAGTTGAAGGAAGGACGCGAGGACTGAACCCTCAGGTCGTTCGTAATATCGGCTTCTGCTGTGAGCGTCGTGTTTCTCGGCTTTGGACCAAGATCGCCACAAAAAAACCGCCCCGAAGGACGGCTTTTTATATGGCTCCGCAAAGGCGAACCGCGGCGTACAGGTCTGATCATCGACCATTGCAGCCTTCCCGTCCGTGAGCGACCTCCTTCGGTGCGTGCCGAGCGGGAGGCACGACGAGTCGCCCGTGCCCAGCGTTTGGCCGAAGGACCATCAACTGCCGCCCTCGCGTTGAGGAAGGCACAGCGTTGGCAGCAGGAGATTGGGAGCAGGGGACTACGCAGGGCCGACATCGCACGGGCCGAGGGGATTACCCGCGCACGAGTGACGCAGGTGATGGGTCTGCTCGCGCTGCCTGCTGACCTGCAAAGAGACCTCACCGACAACAAGCCGTACACCCGCTCATGGAGTGTTGGCCATGCACTGGAGATGGCTGCTGTGAGCGAGTGGGAGCGCGAGGCCATCGGGGAACGCACCAGCGCAGCCCTTCAGCATAAGAAGCGATTGGGGCAATACACGGGTGGTCCTGTACCGTACGGCGACCTGCAGGCAAGCGGACGCGGATGACCCGAGGGGTGTTGCGAATCGACTCCAGCGTCCCTCGCTGAGCGGCTCGTCTCACGGACGTCGTCGAAGTCCGAAGCATGTCGGCCATCTCTTGGGGCGTCTTCCACTGGGGGGCAGGGTCAGTCATTCTCGACCTCCTTCTGCCCTCTGTGGCTCTATAGGCTCACTATTGAACTTCCCGTCCGCTCCTGTCGTCTGTGGCGCTTCTGTCGTCTGTGGCGTTCCCTGACCCTCCATGGAGGCGGATCACGGCATCTGGTCAAACCGACATCGAAGACGCCGTACCGAAACCCCTTTGTCGGAGTCAGGAACCGCCACAGGAAGCCGGGGTGCCCACCAACGGAATCAAGCAACAGGGGTTTCGTTGAGTTTCTGGCCGTAGGGGGGTCCAAAATGAGGGGGTGAGTTGGCAGTAAGGGTGGAAGGACGATGAAATCAGGCTTCCGGCATGCGCTGAAACCAATAGGTGCTGATCAATGCTGATGGGCCGATCGGTAATGGAACCTTTCTAATTTCTTCGTGGTATTCTTTCAGTTGAAATTCTGCTCCCAAGAATTCCTCAAGCTGCGCTTGCTTCCGTCGTGATGGCCCCATGGGTCGCCAATCGAAAAAATGGCGTTTGTTGAAATGAACAAGGACGAATTGTCCACCCGGTCGAAGCCATGAAAGTAGGTTTTGGCGGTATTTATGTTTGTCGCTTAGGGAGTGCAAGCATCCAGAATCAAGGACCAAATCAAAGGATTCTTGCGGTGTATAGGCGCAGACGTCGGCTTGCTCAAAGGCAATGCTTACTTCGGCCGCGGTTGCACGATCTCGGGCCATTTCAAGCGCTGCTTCCACAAAGTCAATGCCGGTGACCTCGTAGCCATTTTGGGCCATCATGACCGAATAGGTGCCGGTCCCACAACCCACATCCAATGCTTTTGCTGGAGCCTCTTTCTGCTGCAGTGCATCGGTGAGAAACTTGGGACTACAGTCTCGATGCCAGGGTCAATCTTCGACCCGCTGCGCACGCTTGTAGGAACTTTCAAAAAAGGATTTTTTTGACATATTGGATTCTCTAAAATCAAAGGGGTTTTGTATTAAAAATCACGATGCAAGCGATAGGAAACATCAGCCGCTTTTGAACTCTTCCAGACCGAACCCAGCTGGGGTAATCCCGCTCCGCGAGGGGCCCGCCGTAGCGGCGGACCCGGGGCAGCACGTCTGAAGCGAGGAGAGCGACGGGCAGGGAGGACTCTGTCCACGACGAACCGCAGGGTGAATTCTGGGGTCGCTGGCGGTGCTGGAAGGTCGACGAGGTCGGCGTCACGAGCTGCCGCGGGGACAGGCGACGCTGGATGGGCGCCTCGGTCTCGATCAGGAAGGAGGTGATGAGTTGAGCTTCGGGGCGCACTCTGGTACCGTCCGTTCTCTTGCCAAAGCATCGAAAATTAAAGGAGCAAAGATGAAAACAAGACTTTTGGCCGCCACATGTGGGTTGGGCTTGACTCTGGGTACTGCGACCGTCACAACCGATGCTGAGGCCCGAGGACCCAACCCGTGGACCGAGTGCGGAATCGGCGCGTTGATCTTTTCGAGCGTGGAGGGAGATGCGGGCATCATTTTGGCCGCGATTTCCAACATCACCTTCGACCTGGGGACAACCGGTACCTTGTCGGCGACGCTGTCACCGGACACCTGTGCTGGATACGACGCCACCGCGGCACTGTTCATCAATCAACAGCTTCCATCGATCGAGACCGAGCTGGCCATGGGTGGCGGCGAGCACATCAACGCGGTGATGGACATCTATCATTGCAGCGATTCCAGCCAGCCGCGTCTGTTGAACGATGTGCGCAACCAGTACGGGGAGTTGCTCAAGGACCCAGTGTACAGCGACTGGTCTCATGTCCAGCAAGCCGAAGCGGTTTGGAACATCTTCAATGACACCGTCAGCAACGACACAACGGGCTCGTGCGCGTCGTAGAGTGCGTCTGAAAAATCGATTTCTTGGTGCAGGCTGCTGGGCGGCCTGCACCATTTTTTTTCTACTCATCGGCTGTGGCAATCCCGCTTTTGCCAGTGATGAATCCGATGTGCTCATCGCAGAGGCCAAACGCCTTGGCCTCGCGAATCATCCTCAGTGGCATGCGCTTCTTCATTACCGTGGCCCCCCCGCTCGCCCACGGAAAAGCCGTGTTCTCAGTCCTTCGTTCTACCTTCATCCCGACGGCCGAACGCGGTCTGATGGTGAGCTGTACGCCACGATTCGGGCGTACTTTGAGCCCACCAACCAGCCCGACGGCGAACACCCTCGGTGCCGCTTCCCTGCGCGGTACCTGTTTTTGGCGAAGCACATCGATCTGCCCGAGAAGGAGGCTGATCAGCCCGAATGTTCGACGCTTGCCAAGTGGCAAGACCGGGTCTCTGCTGGGAAGGCATCGCTTGTCTTTGTTGACGGCTACTTCGGCAATCCAGCTTCGTTCTTTGGCCACGCCCTTCTGACCTTTGGCAGTCGGGATCGGTCTCGAGGGGAGTTGCTTTCAACCTCCATCAACTATGGTGCCAAGGTTCCCGAGAATGAAAACGGGATCAAGTACCTGGCTTACGGGTTGTTTGGTGGCTACCGCGCAGCGTTTGCAGCCCAGGATTTCTTCCACCACGATTTCAGCTACACCGATGTCAATCAGCGGATGATGTGGAGCTTCGAGCTGAACATCCAAGCAGGGGATGTGGAACTGCTTGAAGCGCACGTGTGGGAACTCGCAGAAGTTGAGTTTAAGTACATGTTTCTCCGAGACAACTGCGGCTTTGAAATGATGAAGTTGGCTCAGACTGTGATGCCCGATCTGAGGGTCGCCTGGAAGCCATGGTTTGCGCCGCGTGATCTGTTTGTCGGACTGCAAAGGCAGGCGGATCGCGAAGGAAACAACCTCGCGATTTCGCCTCGAGTCTCGTTGGAGTCAGAATTTCGGGCAATGTACTGGGCCGCTTCAGTCCAGGATCGACGAAAGATTCGGTCGATCGCCCGCGAGATGGTTTTCAGCGAGTCGCGCCCGCCGCTGGACTTCAAGGTGGACGAGGTTGCTGTGTTGGACGGCCTGTTGTTGTTCTCGCGTTTACCCGGCGTGAAAGACCAGAATGAAGTCCCGGCCTGGCGTCAATCGCTCTTGCGAAACCGAATCCAGCACGGTTCTGCTTCAAAAGAGCCCAGACCAACCAATGCGTCGCCCAGTCGGCGTCAACGGACAACCATGGTGGGCCTCGGGATAGCTCGATCGCCCAATGGTGAGGTGGCCAGACTCAGGCTTCGGCCGGCGTACACAGACCTCAACGCCATTGGCACCGATCTTGTTGATGCCTATACACTCACGGCAGTCGATCTCACCATGCATCTCTCACCAAGCGAGTTTGATGTGCACGCCGTCGACTTTCTTCGCGTCGAGTCGATGGGGATTCCGAGCACACCATTGAGCATCAAATCCGATCTGGCATGGCGCGCGGTTGCCGGCGGGCGAACCCGAATGGGCGAATGCCAAGATTGTTTTGATTTTGATGTCGAGGCAGGACTGGGCAAGGGGACAAGGCTGGGCCGATGGGCGGCGGGATCGTTGCTCGCGACGGCCAAGGCCCGCACGGCCCCAGCGTCAAGCGGTCGGATAGCGCTGGGGCCCAGTGTGGTTCTCTTGGGGAGACCATCCCGTTTTGTGCGCGCTGAAATCAGGCTCGACACTCGTTACTATCCAGAGCGGAGTGAGGTTCAGGCCGAGTGGATGGCACAGAGCCACTTTGGAACCCTGCCCATGTTCGACGTGTGGCTTCGAGCCGATGGCATGCAGCGTGACTCCACCATTGCTGCCGGATTCAGTCATTACTGGTGACATGACGGCGTTCAATTCGGACGCTGGTAACCGTAGGAAGTGAGCGACCATGTTGTCTGATTCCAACAGACCCGTCTTTTTTAACGCCCGACAACTGCGCCAGCCGTCCACTCAACCGACTCTGCTATCGACCATTCCCAAGCAATATTGCAGCATCAGAGGTGGCTTAGAAATGTTCTGCTGAACAACACTCATGTGCGCGATTCTCTACGGGCTGGGGTGCGACTCGCGGTTCACACGCCTTGCCCAGATGGAGGAATACTCGGATGCACCCCGGCACGATCTGGTCCAAACACTGGACAAAGAAGGCCTCGCACGGCTGGAGGTGTGCGAAAGGAAGGGGGGGCGTTGGTGTTGCATGCACAACGTCCGAGCCCTTCACCAGGCCGAGCTGGCTCTCATCGCGCAATATGGTGGCTTCTGTGTTTACCTCAACGGCCTGACGCAACTGGATGCGGTGACGGCAGAGAAGCCCGCGGCATTCAAGGGCAAGTGTCTCGTCATCAACCGCCTGCCCGGCGAAGACACGATGCATTGCGACCAGCTGTGGCGCGATACAAACGGCTCCCCACCCTGACGGCGAACTCTCCGACGGAACTGAGCGTCACCATGCGCTCCTGATGGGAGCAAGCACCTTGCAAGTCTGCCATGAACCCGGAGGAGCAGCGGAGGCTGCTCGGCTATCTTGTCGAGAAGGTCGTTCTTGGCGACGGTGGGGTGAGCCTGTACCTGCGCTCAGAGACGCTGGAGGCCCCAAAAGTAAACCACCCTGAGAGAAAGTTCTCTCAGGGTGGTGAATGGCTCCCGCTCGCAGACTTGAACTGCGGACCCTCTGATTAACAGAAAGAGCTTCAGGGGCTTCTTTGAGTGGGGGTAAGCACTTGTTTTGGCTCAAAACACGCTCAGATTGGAAGCTTGGAGCGGTTGGGGCAGGTTCTAATTTACCGACCTAAAGTGACTTAACTATGCCCATTTTCGGCTGCCCCTACGACGGGTTTTGTTTGTGCTTTTTTGGGAAAAATGGTCTCATCCAGTTCGAATATACGTGGTTAGTGAGTTGTTTTTACGCGTTTTAAAGTAGTGATAATGGTGTCTTTTTCGGTGAAGAACTGCGAAGAATACAAAGGCTAAGAAGGGGCTGAGGTGTCCAAAGAATATGAGCCGAAATGGGAAGATAAACACCCTATTCTGGGATGCTTCGGTGTAGCGATTATCGCCATCTCCATATCCGTCACTTTTGCTTTTGGTTTGGAGTGGTTCTTTGGGACTATAGCCGGACCACCCAGCACCGGTGGTGGGGGCGGTGGATACGATAATGAGCACCGCGATAATAACCGATGGGCAGAATAAAATAAGGGGTAAAAATGTCTGATGATGACGAGAAAAGGTTTCGCGACGAGCAGCGGGAACGATGGAAAAAAGAGGATGAGGAAAAGGCAGCACATTCGGCTGAGTTTAAAAAGAATGATGAAGCTTTTTTTAAGTGGTTTATTATCCTTTCCGTGGTCGGCATCCTTGGTGGACCTTTGCTTTACTTCATCACAAAATAAATCAATCTAAGAGCGCCACTACATCCACCAGAGCCTTTGTAGAAATCCCCGCATAGTGGTCCAGCAATACTTTATAGTTGCTGTGTCCTAGTAGCCGTTGAACGCTAAGTAAATCGAAACGAACGACACAAAAAAACCGCCCCGAAGGACG
>MDTG01409416.1_pt1 | contig 11974 bp, 14 predicted proteins | sample 811421 | NCBI WGS metagenome assembly MDTG01 (sample SAMN05326645, study PRJNA326480) | marine metagenome | isolation source: seawater | place: Pacific Ocean: South East | collected 2011 | reverse complement strand
CCGTGCCGCCATCGCCATCGAAGCCGGCAAGCCGTTGGAGATTCACACCGTCGAACTGGACGGCCCGAAGGAAGGCGAGGTCCTGGTTGAAATGAAGGCCACAGGCATCTGCCATACTGATGAATTCACGCTTTCCGGCGCTGATCCGGAGGGCATTTTTCCTGCCATTCTGGGTCATGAAGGCGCGGGTGTTGTTGTCGACATTGGCCCAGGTGTGATGTCACTGAAAAAAGGCGATCACGTGATCCCGCTCTATACACCAGAATGTCGTGAATGCGAGTACTGCACGTCGGGCAAGACCAACCTCTGTCAGGCGATCCGCGAGACCCAAGGTAGAGGCGTCATGCCGGATGGCACATCACGCTTCCGCATCGGCCAGGACCCCATCTATCACTACATGGGCACTTCGACTTTCTCCCAGCACACAGTGGTTCCAGAAATTGCCCTGGCAAAGGTCCGTGAGGACGCCCCCTTCGACAAAATTTGCTACATCGGCTGCGGCGTGACCACGGGCGTCGGCGCGGTTATTAATACGGCCAAGGTGCAGCCGGGCGACAACGTCATCGTCTTTGGGCTGGGCGGCATCGGCCTTAACGTGATTCAAGGTGCGCGCCTTGTAGGTGCCAACATGATCGTCGGCGTCGACCTGAACCCGACCCGCAACGAGATCGCCCAACGTTTTGGCATGACCCATTTCGTTAACCCGACCGAAGTGGAGGGCGATCTGGTGCCTTATCTGGTTGATCTGACCAACGGGGGGGCGGACCATTCTTTCGAGTGCATCGGTAAGGTTGAGGTCATGCGGGATGCACTGGAGTGCTGCCACAAGGGTTGGGGCGAAAGCACCATCATCGGTGTCGCTGGCGCCGGTCAGGAAATCTCTACCCGCCCGTTCCAATTAGTAACGGGCAGGGTCTGGCGCGGTACGGCGTTTGGTGGCGCCAAAGGCCGCACGGACGTACCGAAGATCGTAGACTGGTACATGGACGGTAAGATCGAGATTGATCCCTTGATCACCCATAAGATGCCACTGGAAGACATCAACAAGGCCTTCGATCTGATGCACGCCGGCGAAAGTATCCGGAGTGTCGTCGAATACTAAGACCGCTGAACATCCGGTGTGACGGATCAGGCGTTGGCAAAAATGCCGAAGCCAGCCACAGTTATTTGTACGCGCCGAGAATAAGCTGTTTAAACTGACCTACATCATCAAACGCCGATAGCGTAATAGAGGGCGGCTCGAACCTATTGAACAAGGGCAAATAGAAAATCCATAACTGTTTCCAAATGAACGTGCCGGACATGACGACCGCGCCCCGTTAAAAGGACGAGAGGCTTTTCTCCAAAACCGACATGTTCGACTTGATTGTCTCTCATCGCTGGTGGTTCAGTCGGGTCTTCGCCCACTTATATGCATGAGATTTATATCATATGCACCACAATCATTTCCCTGCCACGGAACCATCGGAGTCTTGCACTAAGACTGAGGTCCACTAAAACATCGGGCAACATTATCCCATTTTTTTATCATTCGAGACACTAACGTTTGGAGTAAAACCAACCATGATCGACTTTTACACATGGACGACGCCCAACGGTCGCAAGATCGCCATCATGCTGGAAGAGACCGGTCTTGAGTACAGGGTCCACACCATCCACATCGGTCAGGGCGAGCAACACGATCCAGAATTTCTAAAACTCTCGCCAAATAACAAGATCCCAGCGATTTTCGACAACGAGACCGGCATCCAGATGATGGAATCCGGTGCCATTCTCATATATCTCGCCGAGAAGACCGGCCAGTTTATGCCAACGGAAGAGAAGGCCCGCTGGGCGACCATCGAATGGCTCATGTTCCAGATGGGTGGGGTTGGACCGTTCATGGGCCAAGTTCACCACTTCACCAAGTACAACTCGGGTGTATCGGAATACGCCGAGGAGCGCTACCTAAACGAGGCCAAGCGTCTCTATGGCGTCATGGATAAGCGCCTGATCAATAATGAATGGTTGAATGGCCACAGCTACTCCATCGCCGACATCGCGGTTTGGCCCTGGACGGCCCGCCACGATTGGCAGACCGTCGACCTCAATGACTATCCACATGTCGCACGCTGGTACGCCGCCATGTGCGAAAGACCGGCCGTGCAAAAAGGCTGGAACATTCCACCGACAGATCAGCAAATCCCAATGCCTGCTTAGCGGCCAAAAAAAAACGTAAGCGCGCCCGCGTCACCGTTTCTGTATCCCTCGGGTGTCACATCAAGGGCTAAGAATCTAACCTTTGCCAGTAACGAGATTGGCTCGAGGATCATGATAAACACGCAAAACAGCATGACGTGCAGGTTAATGCTGATCTTTACCGCCGTGGCGGTGGGTCTGGCCATCTTGGAGGCAGGTACGCGTTGGCTAGCGCCTCAGGTTCTCGTCCGCGCATACAACGTTCCCGACCCGGAACTCGGCACCTATATCGCACCCAACGCCGACTATTTTGACACCTATACCAAGGAACATGGATATCGGGTCCGCACCAATGCACATGGCTTTCGCATGCATGAAGAGGTGGACCTATCCCACAGACGGTCACGCGTTATGGTCTACGGTGATTCCTTCACCTTCGGTTGGGGGGTCGACCTCAAGGACACGTATTTCGCTAAGGTCAAATCAGCGATCGAGACCGCAGCACCCTCCGCCCAACTCCTCAACGCAGGCGTGGGAGGCTACTCCAGTGGCCATGTCAAAAAGCTCATGGAACGCCACTTACCCATGCTGACGCCGCGAGCAGTCATCTATTTCTTCAACAACAATGACCTTGTCGACAACATGGTGACCGACATCGACTACCAAGTCACCGCGTTTGATTTCGACGCAAATGATGCGATCACTCTGCACGACGTCCAACCCTTTGCATCCTGGAAACGGTTTGCCCTTAACCACACACCCTATGGCTGGCTAAACCGGCATTCCCATCTGTTTGTGATGACCAAGGCCGCAACAAAACGGGTGATTGGATGGAAGCGTAAGCTTTCTACGCCACAACTGGCTAAGTCGCCGCCAGCCGCACAGGCCCGCTTCACGACGGACTTTACCGAGCATCCGGATCAGGACGCGGAAATTCGGCGATGGGTCGCGGTGAGCGAGGCCCATGTTCAGCGCCTGAGTCGACTTACGATCAGGACTGGGATCCCAATTGTTCTCGTCTGGGTCCCGGCACCAAAAGAAATGTTCCCAACAGCCATGGACGGGACGTCGTTGTCTTTACTGCGCGCCGGCCGATCCATGTTGACGCGCCTCGCCACCGAGACCCCCGGCATGGCATTCATCGACGCCGCGGCAATGATCCCTACAGGACCCGAATGGCTGGCGCAAAAAGGAAGCCTGCGCTTGTCCGATGGACACTTTAACCCCGCCGGCAATGCCTGGTACGCAGACCTAATTCTCCCAAGACTGCGCGCATTAATTGTCCCAAATCTCTAACCTCTTAATGAAATACTGAGCCTGTCATCTAAGCCTTGATCAATACCGGACGGCTTAATCCGTGATTGCGAATTTTCGCTCCGCGGACCAATGTCCGCCGGCCATGATAGCGATCCAGGCCAACACCGACCCCATCGAAAGAACAGAAATCCCTGAAAGGCCGTTCCCAATCGTGCAGCCATACGCAAAGATACCTCCGACGCCCATCATGGCGCCACCCAGTATTCCGTCGATCAAATCCTTGTCACCTTCCGGATACTGTAGTCGGTATTCTCCTCGCCAACGGGCCACAATGGTACTGCCCAGGACGACACCGACGACCGCGCCAATGCCAAAGTTCATTTTAGAGCCCGTAAAAGTGACCATGTACAAAATAGTCTCGCCAATGGGCAAAGCAAACGTCAATGATCCAATTTCTGCAGGCTCAAACAGATCGTCTCCCAGATACCCGGTAACGTACCAACCGAGTGCAATGATCGAACCAACGCCAATGCCGGAAGCCACGTGACGTGGCGATTGGCGAAAGGCTTCACGTTGGCACACGTAGGTCAAAATGGCTGTGCCGACCGCCAACGCCAAGGGCCAGCGTAATGTCTCAGGGTCCACACCGAACAAGGTGCCGACGATCTGATCGAGCCCTTGCGCGATAAACCCCACACCTGTGAGGTCCAAATCCGCCCAATTCTCAAGTGCCACCCGCGGGATCGCTGTCAAGCCATTCAAAGTCATGTAAGCAAACAGTCCGAGAATCAGAAGTACGATCAAAGAACGGAGATCACCACCTCCCAGGTTCACCAAACTTCCTGAGCCGCATCCGTTGGCCTTGACCATGCCCCCTCCAAACAGAAAACCTCCAATAACCGCCCCAGCCCAATGCAGGGTGGAACCCCGATAGATCGATTTATCCACGTCAATAAGGCCAGCACTCACCAGCACCTGGGTGAATAAAATTGCAACGGCCATGGCCAGGTAAACCGACCGAAGTCCCCGGTCGTCATCAGCAACCACGGCCGAATACAACGAACCGACAATGCAGAACTGGGTTCGCCATGCCAAAGCACCAAACGCAAGCCCCACTATCAAGCCCCCGCCGGCAACGGCAATATGAATAGGAACTTCAAACATTTGCTTCAGTATTCTCTCCGACGCCGTAATTCGGGAACAAGTTCGCTTAACGAATATGGAAACTACGGCATCACTAAAAATCAAACGGGACTTATATATTCACTTTTGATAAACTATAGGAATGGTAGTCCTTAGGCCACCCCGCGCGGTTGTGTCGTCCGCCTTCGCTTTGTTGCTAATTGGGTTTGCATCGATTGTCTCATTGACGTCCGTAATCGCGGCTGAACTGATCATGGTTCATTCTCCCATCTGCGAATGGTGTGATGCCTGGGAGGACGAGGTGGGCGTTGTTTATGCGCGCACCGAGCAGGGCGACAAGGCACCGTTGCGGCGTATTGATGTTGACGATTTACCATCCTCGGCGGTCAGTATGGATCGACCCGTCACCTTTACACCAACCTTTCTTCTGCTCGACGGAAAACAAGAGGTCGGGCGGATTACTGGATATCCAGGCGAAAGTCACTTTTGGTATTTTCTGGATGAGCTGTTGAAGAAGCCTCTCCATCACGGCTGTTCGCAGCCTGCGACCAAGACGGCAAGATATAACAACGAAACAGGAAAACGACTATGCTAAAAAACTTTTCCTTCGCCGCTTTCATCACGATTGTCATGACGTTTCCTATCCACGCAGATGATCAGCCGGCATTGGTTAGCTTCAAGGTAATGAATTTAGAAACGGCTCAGAAGTTAGCGCAAGCAACGTTAGATGACTGCCGTGCTAAGGGCTATCAGGTTGCGGTTTCGGTCGTTGACCGCTTCGGTACAGTTCAAGTGACGCTTCGAGATCGGTTCGCCGGCGTGCATACTCCCGAAACTGCCCGTCGCAAGGCCTGGACCGCGATCAGCTTTCGAACCGACACGATGACCATGTGGGAGCAGACCAAGGCTGGGGCACTCGCTTCCGGAATTCGTTTCGTCCGAGATGCGTTGATGGCTGGTGGAGGCGTTCCAGTGGAAGCAGCCGGATCCATCGTTGGGGGTATTGGTGTTTCCGGCGCGCCGGGCGGCGCCATTGATGACGAATGCGCGAGGGTCGGGATTGAAAGCATTGCAGATCTTCTTGAATTCTAGGTCTATTCAAATTGTGATCAAAAAGTTCCGATGTATAAAACAACAAAATAATATAGTACATTTAACTAAAACATGAGCTAACCTAGGCTTAGACTCAAAAAACGCGCGTCGCATCCTACTTGGTGAAGTCAAGGATTGATAAAAATGGACGAACTTTTGGAAAATGCTAAACGGGCAAGCAACTTCCTAAAAGCGCTAGCCAACGAAAATCGACTGATTATCCTTTGCTGTCTAGCCGAGGATGAGAAGAACGTCGGTGACTTGGAGTCCATGCTGGGTATTCGCCAGCCGTCGTTGTCGCAACAATTGGCCCGCCTCAGGTCTGACGGGTTGGTCGCGACCCGCCGCGAATCAAAACAAATTTACTACAGGCTAGCCAGTGAAGAAGCCGAAAAGATGATCGGTCTTCTTTACGAGATGTTCTGCGCCAACGAGCATGCTGATACCAAGCGTGACTTAAACCAGCAACCAAACCTCAAGATTGTAAGAAAATAGGTCCGCCGGGGAATGAATAACCTTTGGGAACTTTGACCATTGGACCGCTTGCTGTATCTGAGGTTCCTCTAACCGATGGTCCCTAACGCCGGAACTGCCTGCAGCAGCCAGTAGGCGATTTGCGAAAATGTTCCCGTCAGGAACAAAACGCCCGTCACAACTAAAAGTCCACCAATAATCCATTCAACCGTCCGCATGTGATTGCGAAAACGCTGCATGAATCCGAAAAACGGTCGGACCCCTAGGGCTGCCAAGACAAATGGAACGCCTAGCCCAGCAGAGTAGGTGCCGAGTAGCGTGGTCCCGTACATGACCGAATCGTCACTACCCGCTACAAATAAAATGGCGGCCAGGATTGGACCCACACAGGGCGTCCAGCCAAACGCAAAGGCAAGGCCGACAACATAGGCACCGAGAAGGCTGGTAGGTTTAGATTCCGTCTGAAATCGGGCCTCGCGATATAGTAATGAGATCTTCAATATTCCCATGAAATGCAGCCCGAGGACGGCAATGACAACGCCGGCAATCTTCGCCAAAACGTCAATATAGTCCGCCACCAGTTGGCCAATGGCCGATGCGGTGGCGCCCAAAGAAACGAACACCGTTGAAAAGCCAAATACAAATAGGAGGGCGGCCAGGACCACCCGGCGCATGATCGTCGGATTAGGCGCGTCCGTATTTGTAACTTCCTCCAGGGTAATGCCGCCCAGAAAACATAAATAAGGCGGCACCAAGGGAAGCACGCAGGGTGACAGGAAGCTCAACAGACCTGCCCCGAAGGCTCCGGCATAGGTTACGTCTAGTCCGCCCATGTCCGCTGAACTCCCTACCCGGCGCCAGAAATACGGATTCTCTGGTTCTCCTGAACGCGAACTGTCCTCTTATCACTTATATAGTCATTAACCAGGTCGTATACCGGCGGGCCCACGGTCCCTTCATTTACCGACGCCCAACCGGCAACAACATAGGATTTCTTCGCATCAATCATCTCTCCCGACGCCATTAAAGTCATCTCCGATATCCTTTGGCCAATGGGCTTTGACACATCGATGGCGTATCCCAGCCCGCCTGTCCGGACCATATCCCCACCTTGCTGATAATAAGGATCTGGGTTGAATAAATTGTCGGCCACATCTTCCAGAATTTCCTTGATGAAAGCTCCAGTCATTTCTGTCCGGTAAACGTTGGGATAAGTGATCGCCGTCTGGTTATAGACCAGTTCCTTGGTGATTTTCTGTCCCGGCAGTACGGAAGATCCCCACCGGAAGCCGGGCGAGAGGGCAATCTGTGCATCACGCCGCTCGAGCATAGCGTCACAGATCAGATCATCGAAGGTGCCGTTGAAATTACCTCGCCGATACAAAAGGCTTCCCGCGGTTCCGAGCACAGTCGAAAGCTCCTTTGCATGTGGAGTGCGGATCTTGTCGATCAACTGAGCCATCGCTGGATCCGGCGCAATGGCGTCCGACAAGATCGGGATTAGCCGGAATGCAAAAGCTTTTATTTCGCCATCGGCCATGTCCAAATCAAGGCGTGCCAGGAATTTACCGTGAGAACCGGACGCTACCAAAAGTGTCTTCCCCACCTTCTCAACTGCCGGCACCGCATCATGGGTGTGGCCGGTGAGAATGACATTAATGCCCTTCACTCGCGACGCGAGCTTGCGGTCTACGTCGAAACCATTGTGGCTCAAGAGAACAATCAGTTCGGCACCGGCGGCACGTGCTTCCTCAACACGTTTCTGCACCAGCTTTTCCCGGATCCCGAAGGACCAAGTGGGAATCATGTATCTGGGATTAGCGACCGGAGTATAGGGAAATGCCTGACCAATGACGGCTATCTTGACGCCGCCACGTTCGAAAGTTGTAGTTGAATCGAAGACTTCCTCCTCCCACTCCGTATCGCGGACGTTCCCCGCGAGGAATGGAAAATTTAACATTTCCTTGAGTTCTTCGACCCGATCCGATCCGTAGGTGAATTCCCAATGAGCCGTCATGGCATCGACGCCCAGCGCATTCATCACCTCGACCATATCGGCACCACTAGACTTCATGGCCGTATAGGATCCTTGCCATGTGTCTCCCCCATCCAGCAACAAGGTATTTTGTGGTCGGGACGCGCGGATGGCCTTCACCAGGGTAGCCATCCGGTCCAGGCCACCGACGCGGCCATACTCGCTCGCCAGTCTAGTGAAATCGGTGCTGGAGAACGCGTAGGCTTCCGGAGATCCCACTTTCAGGCCGAAATGCTTCAAGAGATCCTTACCCGTGACGTGCGGGGGCAGACCGTTCACATCGCCTATTCCGATGTTGATGGACGGCTCGCGGTAATACAACGGCACCAACTGTGCATGACAGTCGGTGAAGTTCAAAAGGGTCACCTGTCCAACAGGGGCAAAGTCCAACAGTTCATCCTGGGAAATTTTTGACGACGCAGACGATGGCCGCGAACCACTGGCAGTCATCGCCGCAACCGCCGCCGTTACCTGAAGAAATTGGCGTCTGTCAATCATCTCTAGTTTCCTAAAAAAAAGGGATGCGGTCCCCCGCATCCCCTTATTAAATTTTCAGGTTAACCCTCGTATCCTAGTTACGGACCGCCGGAGTCTCGACCGGCAGGCCACGAGCACGCCAACCAGCGTAGAGTTCCAGATTAACGTATTCATCGGATCCCGCCTTGAACGGGGTCGCACGAACCTGCTTGTTACAACCGCGGAATCGACGATGCAAAGAACCAACCTTTTGCCACTTTAGACGATAAGTCGGGAAACTATGAGATTGCCCTTGAGAAAGGCGATTTGCCCTTATCATATTTCCGGCATTGTCCTCATGGCAGTTGCTGCAAGACATGTCCAGTTGACCACGACGCTCGTAATAAAACTTCTTACCTTTTTCGAAGAACGGAGCATATTCGCCATCAACCTTGACACTCATGGGCATCCCACGGGACTGATGCCGGACATAAACGGTCATAGCTAACATCGGGTTAGATTCTAATTTCCAGGCTTTAGCTTGCATATTCTTTGTTCGACAAGCGTTGATCTGCTGTTCAATATTTTTGAGCTTGCCTGATTTCTTATCAAATTTTGGGTACACTGTTGCTACACCCCTCATGGAAGATGCTGCATCATTGTGACAGGAGGCACAGGCCTTGCCAGCCTTGCCATCCACTTTTCCCCAGATCTCGACCGCTTCGTCGACCAGCACCATAGCAGGGTTTTCGAAATCGTCATCCTGCATGGACCGGGTCTCTATCTGCGCATAGGTATAACCGCTGCGCCGATCCTCGACCTGGTACTTACCCCAATTCTTTTCGTCGGCCATAGCGCTATCGAGTATCCAAGCGATACCCAGCACCACACCGCACGTCAGTTTTACGCACTTACCCAACATGAGTTGCTTCCTACCCTGTAACCGTTAGTTTCGCGGATTTCTTGGCGACCTGCCCCTTGTCGTCGGTCCAGCTAAATTCCAGCGTACCGCTCTCTTCGGCTTTCACGTAGAACGCCAAATACGGGTTGGCGGAAACGGCCGGATGCCAGTCGGAGGCAAACACTTCTTTACCATTATAATTGCAGATGAACTTGTTGATGATCAACCGCGAGATTCGCTTGCCGGTTTTCTTATCCTTGCGCTGACCGGTTTCCATCTTATGGGATGCCAGGGTTTTGATCTGGAAGACTTCCCCTTTCTTGATCTTCTTGGGAACCTTCACTCGCGCTTTAAATTTTGCCATTGTTCGCTATCTCCTCTTGGCCTCAGCCGCCGCAGCCGCCGATGGTGACTTTTACGGGCGACTTCGCCATATAGACGGACCCGTCGCTCATTTCTGCAACCGCCACGATGTTCTGGGATTTGGACAACCGCATGCGCGTGTTCGCCTTGGCCCGACCCGACGCCGACGTGAAATGGAACGACGCCACGTCTGGGCGCGGATTTTTGTCAGCAAACACATGCACCGACTTGACGTAGTCATTTTCAGTCATCGGGCTCTCGACTTCGAAACCCATGGGCACCGTGTTGCCGTTCTCCGCGATCTGCGGCAACTCGAATGTGATCTTGCCGTCCTTGATCGGTTTATCACCAATCAGCTTCTTGATCGCCTCAGCAACCATCTTCGCGTCGGCGTGCGCCAAACCGGGCAGAAGGCTAGTCGACACCAGCGCCAGCGCACCCATGCCGCCTAATCTTAAAAGCTCGCGACGACCAACAGAATGCATCTCGATTTTCTGAACCATGAATATCTCCTCACGTGAGCGCACTATTTGTCGCCCCTATTTCAGCGTGATTAGGTAGGCAACTATATCTTCGACATCTTGAGCCGAAATAATCGTCTTGCCGTTGAACTTTTTCATTACACGATTAAAACCATCGTTTCGGTAGAAGGCGGGCATGATCGTAGCCTCATTTACTATCTTTGGATTTACAATCCGCAGACGCAATTCTCCCGCATCATATCGACCCGCAACGCCGTTAAGATCGGGGCCGACTTTCCCATGGTAAGACTGCTCAGGAATGGGCATGACATGGCATGCAAGGCAATTCCCCTTCTTACGATTGATCGCCAGTTTCCTGCCGTTCACGGGATCACCCGTCTTCCCCGTCAAGTTCTCGGGGATGCTGTTTTCATCCACGATCTTATACTTGACGAGCTTCGGCGCGCCGGCGGCATTGGCCACGGTTCCGGCCCCCAACACGACGGCGACACTCAGTGCCGTCGCCACCATTACATTACCAATCAAGATTGTCTCCTTCCTTGCATCCCCGACAATTTTTGCCTGCGATCTACCACGTCGGGCAGATCACGACATATTATTTTATTTAGGTTAAAGCCTTTTCTCCCCCGTCAACAATCATCATATTCAATGATGATAAATTATCAATATTGAAAATGATGGCATTTACTTACTCGCAGCCTTCAAAACCTTCCGCTTCCATTTTGGCTTCGTAGGGGGCTGCGACATCAGCGCCCGGCGTCAAATTCCCCTTCGCGCCGTCCCAGTCATCGGGTTTCACGATGACGAACCAACCATCCCCGTAGGGATCATCGTTAACCGTGTCCGGCTTCGCACCCAGGTTTTCGTTGATGGCGACAACCTCACCGCCCGTCGCCAGTTTGGCCGGCCCAACCCACTTTCCGGATTCCACCGTCGCACAGGACTTGCCAGGCTTCACGGTTCGACCAACCCTCTTGGGCGTGAATGCGACCAATTGCCCGGCCATGGCAGCAGCAACGGCGGTCATCCCGATTTTCACGGTGCCGTCACCCTGGTCCTGGTACCAGATATTATTTTCAACGTCGTACAATAAGTCGTCAGGTAGGTGGCATCCGCGAACGTCAGGCATGATTGGGAATCTCCTCGGTTGGCTTTTCATTGTGCAGAGGACGCGACGAACAGCAGAACTCACCCAGGGCATCCTCTTCCATTTTACCCTGGACGAACAGACAGAGATGTCGCACCACCATGGCGGCCATTTTTAGGCGCTTCTGCGTTTCCGCGTTTTCCGGCTCATCGTGAATCAGGTTGCGATGATAGACCAGTTCGCGGCAGGTCTCCCTGCAGGCATTGAAGCTGGGGTCGCCCTTGGCGCCCTGACGATGCAGCGCCAGAAGGCGAAAGCCCTCGCGTTCGCTCGCGGTTGGCGTCTCGTCGCGCGCTTCCACCCAATTCTCCAGGATACGTTCCCCCCAAGTCAGCAACGAATCGGCACCGCTCCGGGCATCCGAATCGCCTACGGCTGCGCCAATTCCGGCGGCAATGGTCTCGAATGGCGTCATGCCAATCCCTTTTCCCTAAAGAAATTGATGG
>MDTG01399943.1_pt1 | contig 11974 bp, 13 predicted proteins | sample 811421 | NCBI WGS metagenome assembly MDTG01 (sample SAMN05326645, study PRJNA326480) | marine metagenome | isolation source: seawater | place: Pacific Ocean: South East | collected 2011 | reverse complement strand
CTAAAGATTATGTTGAGGCAATGTGGTTAATGCTTCAACAAGATAAACCTGATGATTATGTACTAGCTACAAATCAAACAACAATGGTAAAAGAATTTGTAAATAAATGTTTCAAATATAAAAATATTGATATAGAATGGAAAGGACAAGGTTTAGATGAAGTTGCAATAAACAAAAATAATGGAGAAATTATTGTATCAATTGACGAAAAATATTTTAGACCGAGTGAAGTAGAATTTTTATTGGGAGATTCGACAAAGGCAGAAACAAAATTAGGTTGGACAAGACAATATAATTTAGATACATTAATAGAAAATATGTTTCAAGAATAAAACATATTCTTACTCATACTGGTGCAACACACGTACATAGTATAGGTAATATAAAAGTAGATATATTGACTATACAAAGTTTAGATTAATTGGATCATTGTTACATCATTTTTTATTTGGAAAATATTTATATCCAATTGCTAATGTTAATACAAGTATTGTTATTCTAATATATACATAATATTTCATAGGAAAAAGAAGAGGTAGTAATACAATGAAAGTAAATATGTATCGTGTGTAGTTTTTTGTAATATTTTTGTTATTTGCTGTAATATACCAAAATGATAACACTATTGCTTGTAACACAATCCATTTTGTGGGTGGATTTATAAGTATTCCTTTTTTAGTTTCCCATCGTTTATAATCAAATGTTATAAATAAATAAATAAAACCTAATAATGAAATGATTTCTAAATAATTATTAAATGAATTTTCTTCTATCATAAGAATAACTATGAATAAAAAGTTAATAAAACCTACTAAAGGTATCAAATATTTAGTATTAAAAGAGTTATTTATAAACATAGATACAAATACTAATAAAAAAAATAGATATACTGCCATCGTTTTCATTAACCATGTGGGTTTTAAATTATAATTTTTTAAAGGTGTTTGTAAAAGTAAAGTTAACCAAATTATAAATACAAATATAATAAGTATATTTAAATTCATTATATAATATAATTATAATATTTAATCACGAAGCATCAAGTTGTTTACTTTCTTCTTGAGTGATTTTTTTTGAGATGTGCTAATTATTCTAACACGTGCATGTCCCCTTTAATATATGAAATACAGGAATATACTTGATTAGTGTATGGAATTGATTTATTAAAAATATTATAATTCATTTGTTATTTGACAAACAAATTATAAGAAAAGACACAATTTTATAAAGCAGGGATAAGTGAAATATTTGGAGATATCCAACAAAATTAGGTTGGACAAGACAATATAATTTAGATACATTAATAGAAGATATGTTTCAAGAATAATATAGTTTAAAAATATCATTATAAATAATTTATAATGATAACATCTCATATTATGGGTGGTCTTGGGAATCAATTATTTCAAATTTTTAATTTGATTAGTTATTGTTTAACTCATAAAATTGCATTTCATTTTGAACCACAAAAACAAGAAAAAGAAGAAAGACCCTTTTATTGGGATACTTTTTTAAAAAGTTTAAAACCTTTTATAAAAATAAAACAAATCAATCAACTATACAGAGAACCACATTTTCATTATAAAGAAATGCCGTCTTATAGTGTTATTCAAAAACCATTTAAAATAGTTGGATATTTCCAATCTTATAAATATTTTCAACATCAAGAAAAACATATTTTCAAATTAATAAAACTAGAAAAACAAAAAGAAACTACAAAAACAAAATATATGGATATCTATAATTTTGAAAATACAATATCATTGCATTTTCGTATTGGTGATTATAAACATTTACAAGAACATCATCCAATTGTATCAATTGATTATTATAAAAAGGCAATAGACTATATTATAAAAAAAACAAATAAACAAGATTGGACTATTTTATATTTTTACGAAGAACAAGATAAAGAAGAAATAAATAAAAATATATCGATGATAAAAGAAACATTTCCTAATTTGATATTTGCACCAATAAATACAAATATTCCTGATTATGAACAAATATTACTAATGTCGTTATGTAAACACAATATTATCGCAAATAGTAGTTTTAGTTGGTGGGGTGCATATTTTAATACAAATGAAAATAAAATAGTCTGTCATCCAGACCAAAATAAATGGTTTGGACCAGGTCAAGGAAAAAAAAATATGGATGACTTAATTCCACATAGATGGAATAAAATAATTTAGAATATATTTATGCATTGATTTTCATATAAAAAGCATCTCCCCAACCTTCATTTCCGTGAAATTTTGTATCAAATCTTTTAAAATTTAATTTTTCTAAGTATTCGTCTATTTCTCCAATCAGATTACAATCTTTATATACATAGTCATTATTTACTTCAGTATAAATATAATCTATATTATGTAAATATTTTTCCATAGATTTTAATGCTCGTAATTCAACACCTTGAATATCTAAATTTATAAAATTTATTTTTTCTATTGGTATTTTATTTTCATCAATCAATGTGTCTAATCTTTTTGTTTTATAAGTTTTTTTTTCTATGTATTTTATTTGTGGATGATGCAACGAATGTGTACCAAACTCTAATATAGATGAACTTTGTCCATGATTTGAAATATTAAATACTACTTCCTTATCATCTTCAAAATCTATTAAACCATGATATATATTTGGTATTTTTTTATTTTTCATTTTAGAATAAATAACTTCATTACCTTCTACCCAATATACATTATTCATTTTTACTCCACATTTCATGTATAATAATAATTCTTCACATTCATGTGCACCTACGTGTAAAATACCTGAAATATTCATTGCATATTTTTTATAAAGCAATTCTAGAGGAATTAACATTCTATAAACTATAAATAATTATTTATTTAAATAATTATTTATTTAAATAATTATTTAAATAAATAATAAATTATTTACTCACCCTTTAATTTTTTCAGAATATTTTTTTCAACCTCTCTTGAAAATTGTTTACTTTCACTTAACATATAATTAGATTCATTATGTAAACGATGTTTATATATTAAATTTTCTACTACATAAACTTTATTATTATTATAAATCCAATCAGAAAATAACACATTTGAATCTAAACAATCAATTTTCTCTCTTTGATAATTATATTTTTTCATTACATTCAAATATTGTTTTACAGGTAAAAAATAATTACAATTATTAATTAAACATTTGAAATTAATATTATTATTACTGTTAAATAATTCTATATATTTATTTGAATCAATGTATAAATTTTTAAATTGTGAATAATTTAAATTTGGACTAGGAGACTCATTTGAATTTTCTCGAAATGTTTTTGCCCACATAGGTGTATAAATTAAACTAGTATTCCATTCATCAAATGAAAATAAAGTATCAATATAATTTTTATCTATTATATTATCTGAATCAATTAAACACGCCCAATCATTTGTACACTTTGTTAAAGTATGTAATTTATTATGATAACAACCTAAATTTGTTTTATTTATAAATAATTTTATTTTCTTTATTTCTAATGTTAATTCCAAAACTAACTTTGTTAGTTTTTTTATCTCATCTTGTTTAGATGAGTCATCACAAATAATAATTTCATTGATGCGTTCATCATGAATAATTTCTCTTAAAAGTTCTTCAATATATTTTACATTATTGTAATGAGGAATAGCAACAGATATATAAGAATTCATATAATATTTATTTAATTATTATATTTATATTATATTTTTGACTTTATATAATTAAATGTATATTCAAAATTAAAATATGATTTTATTTGTTCTATTTTATTTTGCATTTTTTCTATATTACAATTTTCCAATATACTAGGTAATTTTTCAATATCTTTTTCATGTATTATTATACTAAATTCATTCCAATTTAATACGTCTTCAAATGGTAATACCTTTTTATCTTCCCATATGTATATGGGAATACTTCCTGCTAAAATCGCTTCATAAATACGAAATGATGTATATCCATAACCCCTAGGCGCCAATGTAAATATACTTCTATTTAATACTTTTTTATAATTTTCAAAACCCAAAGAGTTAAAAAATATTATTTTTTTATTTGTTTTTAATATATCTTTCATAATCATTCTACATTTATGAGTATCAAATCTTCCCATAAAAGAACAATATATATCTTTATTACATGATATACTTGGAAATAACGGATTACACATTAAAGGTATTGTATAATCACTTATATTTCCATGGAATATATGTCTTTTTAAATTAAAAAATACTTCTTCTTTAACACATTGTTCTTTTTTATTTAATCCTCCTCCTCCAGCACTAAATACGAGTAAATTATTTAATTGATGATCTATATAAATTCCTGAGGCATATTGAACTATGGTAAAATATTTTTTATTTTTATCTAATAAATTCAAGTAATTTAGTAATGGGGAAATATTGGACCCATAATTTTGCATAACATAATAAGAAGTCCAAAAAATAGGCAAATAAATATATTCAGTTATTATTGAATCCTTTTCATTCATAAAAAAATTGTAAAATATTTCCTCGATATTTTTTCCTTCACTATATTCTGGGTAGGTTGATTTATAATATGGTTTAAATTCTTCAGGAACTAATTCTATAATCATTATAATATTTTTATAATTTTATTTTTAAATGTTATTATCTGATAATACTTTCCAAATTTTATCATATGTTTTTTCGGCATTTATTTTACAATATTGTGCAAATGTAATATATATACTATCTTTAGAAGTTGCGTGTATATATGAACAATCTTTAACTAAATAAAAATTTAAATTTAATTGTTCAAAACAAATTAATAAAAATAATACAACATCAAAAGAAAAACTTTTTTTTATAATATCTTGATATTCATTTAACTTTATATCAGTAATAATTTTTTTATTTATTACAAAATTTCCTACATTCATCAAATGCGATAAGCACCCAACATTTGTTAAGCACCCAACATTTGTATGCGATGACACATGTTTATCATCTATATCTTTTATTTTACTATATGTTTCCTTATTTAATAAATTATTTTCATAACTTAAATATTTCCATTGAAATATTTCATTCGCATAATCTGGAGATAAAATTGTATTACCTGATAATTCATTTGATTTTATAAAATTACTCATTTTAAAAAAATAATCATAATCTGCAAAATTATCAGAATCAATAAGAGCAATCCAGTTATTTTTAGCCATTTTACAAGCAGTTATTTTATTCATAAACGGTCCTTGTCTTATTTTATTTATATTAAACTTAAACTTATCATGTTCGCCTATAAATTCTTTTATTTTATTTATATCATTTCCATTTTCATCGCTAATAATAATTTCATCTATAAGTTCATTTTCTATATATTTTGGTAAATTATTTTTTAAATAATCATCATAACGATCCATAGTTGGAATACACAAACTAAACATTATAGTTCTAATCAAAAAAAAACTTTAAATATTAATTATTATATTAGTTATAATAATTAAAATAATATAATAATTAATAATTATATGAGTGTTAATTTTACAATAAAAGGACGTTTAGGAAATGCGATATTTCGTTATATGGCTTGTTCTATATTATGTATAATAGATAATAAAAAATATAACTATCCAAAAAAAATAAACGATAAACCAAATCATAATTTAAACGACCAAGAATTTTTCGATATCGCAATTAAATTATTAAATAACGAAGAAGTAATTTTAAAAGATGAAAATTATATATTAACTGAATTTTATCAACATGATATTATATATAAATTTTTTAAAAATAAAATTATCAATTTTGTAAACAATAACCCAGAACATATTATTGCAACAGACGGTATTAATGCAGGCGATGGAAGAATAGAAACATTCAAAATGTATGATATTATTAATACTAATGTAAATTTTAATAAAAAATATAAAAATGTACTGCACCTAAGATTAGAAGATTTTGTACAATATAATTTATATTTACCAGTAAGTAGAATACTTCAATTATTAAAAAAAAATGTGATTACAAATAATATTTGCATTGTTTGTAAACAACCTCAAAGTAAATTTGAAAATAATTATATACAAATTATAAAAGATTTTTTAAATAAAAATAATATAATTACTTATATTGAACATAATGATATATTGACAGATTATTATATAATGAAAGAAAGTGAGATACTTATATGTTCAAAAAGTACTTTGTCTTGGTGCGCTGCATTTTTTTCAAAAACAATAAAACAATGTTATCTACCAGATTATGAAGAACAACCAAAAATTATGACTTGTAAAAAACCTATAGATAATACCTGTTTATATTAAAAATAATAAATATATTATTTTATACATTAAATCCTAATTTATGATCGCAGTATGGAAAGTTATTTTGATCTAAATAATATAATAATGGTGGTTTATAATTTGAATTATTATATATATTTTTTAATTCAGGTTTTAACCATAAAAATTCTTGCACTAAATTTTTATCACAAAAAGGATATCTTGTTTCAAAACTAAAACAACCTCCTACATATTCATCACCATTTAAATAATTAGACATAGTACCTTCATAAAAATTTTTCCAAGGAAATATATCATTTAAATTATTTGGAAAAACGTCAACATTTCCAAATCCACAACTATAGTAAGAATTTTGAGCCATTACTTCATCCGCACCAATACCTGATAATAATACTTTTATTGTTTTATCTATTTTTTTTGTCTCTGTTAAAATTTTACATTTACCAAGCATTGAACCCATAGTAAATGCGCTATCAATTTTTCTTAGTCTAGGGTTATATTTCCAATCCCAAATACAAGGTTCACAATTATTTTTTAAATATTCATTCCATGTTTCTTTTTCATCATTTGTTAAATTTAATATATGATGATTATTTAATAATTCATTTCTTTTTTTTATTATATTACTATCTTCATTTTTATTAATTGTCATAAATAATGATGGTTTTTCGTATTTATTTAAACAACATGAAATAGCACCGCTATCTAATCCACTACTTAATGTAACCAAAGGTATTGATTTTTCTGGTATTCTTTTTAATACCGATTTTTCAAATGCAATAATATAGTCATCATATGATGTTTTATATTGGTTTAAATCAAAATCATATATTCTATATTTTTTTATTAATTCACGTGTATTTAAATCAAATATTAATGTTTCGTTTGCATTTATACTAGTATATTTTTGCTGTTTTATTTTATAACAACAAGATTTGTAACTAGATATTATTATATTATCATTATTTATATTATAGAATAATGGCTTTGTTCTAAATATATCTCCACTAATAATTAATTTATTTTCTTCAAAATCAATAAATACTATAGAAAATTCACCATCAAGTTTTTTAATAAATTCTTCACCATATAATTCATATGATTTCATAATACTATAAATGTCTGATTTTGCGTCTGTTAATATTTCTTTGTAATTATATATTTCACCATTAAAAATACATACTTTATTATTACATATTAATGGTTGTGTGGTTTTTTCACCTGTTAAATGAAGTAAATAATGTACAAAATTTATGTTCTTATATGTTATTTTATTAGTAAAATCGGGACCTCTATTTTTTAAAAAAATATCAGCATTTTGCTTTATATCTTCTGTAGATACTATTATACCACACATTAATAATTACAATAAATTATATATTTATATTATAATCACAATTATTTATATATCTTATTATATTTAAATTATCATTTTTTAACATTTTATAATTTTCTTCTGTAATCATACGATCGATTAATTTTTCTGTAGAATTATCATAATCTTTATTTTTTAATAATAAATCAAATTCAATCAATACATAATTCGGATATATTTTATCATCAAACATTTGATTAATTGTATTAATTTCTGCTCCTTCTATATCAAGTTTTAATAAATCAATGCTAGTATGACCATATTTTTTCATTATATTTTTTATACTATTTACCTCTACTATATCATAATTATTTCCAAACATATTATGTATAACAGATTGTGATACATAATTTTCATTATTTTGTTTGTAAAATTTTAATTTATCTTTTTTATTCCATAAACCAATATTTATATATTTAAATTTATCAATATTGGGCGATAATGATTGTATACAAGAATAATAATCTTTTTGAATTCCTCCTGTAAACAATATTTTTTTATTATTATTATAATATTTTTTTACTTCATCAAAATGTTTTATAGTTTTTAGTTGTAGGGTCAATTAAAAAAATATTACAATTATATTTACTTAGAAGTAATAAATCAAAAGACATGTCTTCACCTACACCGCCGGAATAAATAATACTATTTTCATTTAATTTCATATCAGTTGGAACATACCAACCACCATATTTTGTTCCTAATTTTTCCATATTATATATAACATAAATATCAATATTTATATTATATTATTTTTAATTAGTTATATCTTTGTGACTTTGATATGTATGCCAATTACATTTATTAAAAAATGTTTTCCAATAATTATATGTTTCATAGTCATTAGGTGTACCCCAACATATATAATGTTCAACATCAAAAACCTTTACTTTCAATCCCTTTTTTATATTTTGATTTAACACATCATCTACATAAAATTCATTATTCGAACGTATATTTTCTTCATAATTTAATTTTAAACCATCCATGAAATATTGTGCTTTTCTAAAAAACATAGTTCCAATTATAACATGACTTGTTTTTATATTATGTTTATTTTCATCAAATTTTTTACATGATACATTTGTAATATAATCATTATCGTCTGTTTCTAACCACGCATACATATTTGGATTATTTTTACTGGTTGGTTCATTTTTAAACGTCCATACTATAACATCGATTGTTGTATCATTTAATAAAGTATTATATTTTTCTTTATTATAATGTACACCATTATCACATGCACTTATTAAAATAGATGTTTCATAATCTAAATTTAACTCATTTATTCCTATTTCACATGTACAAGCTTGTCCTTGTGTAACCTTATTTATACCATGTATATTTGCATTTGGATAGTATGTTTTTATGTTTTTTAATAATGGGTAAGAAATTAAATGTTGTTCTTGACATATAAATATTTGATTTGTTGTTTTTGGTAAACAATTTACTGCTTGAATTATCATAGGTTTTCCATTGACATCTATTAATGGTTTTGGGTCTTTATACCCTACTTTTGAAAAACGACTACCTGCACCAGCCATTGGTAAAATTAATGTTGTATTATATTTATCCTCATAATCATTTTGTTTTTCACAAATATTTTTAAAATAATTTGACCAATTATTGTATATTTCTAGGTCATATGGAGTACCCCACTGTAACATTTTTTCTATTTCAAAGATGTTAACATTTAATCCATCATTTACTAATAAATTATAAACCATTGATACATAATATTCATTATTTATTGTTTGTTTTAAATCCATTAGTTGTTGAAAATATTTTTTCATTATAGCACCTGTTTTAAAATAATATGTTCCATTTGATGCATATTCATTCATACGATCATTTGTAAAAGGTTTCTTTTCTTGTATTTGTTCCATCCAACGAGAACCTAATTCTGTTTCTTTTAAGAAAGCATAATTATCGGTTCCTAACATATGTGGATGAAATCCTTTATAACAAGCGATTGCACCATCTGCATTTCTTTCACGTGTATCTTTTAAAAAATGTTCATAATCCCATTCTGTTCCATAATCACAATAACTCACAATTACTTCATCCTCATCATTTATATTTTCAAAAATTAATGATACAGCATGAACCGGACCTTGTCTTCCTTCCACAGGAACTTCATATATTTTTCCGTATGGACAAAAAGAAGATAATATATTTTTCATATTTGTTGTTTTTAAATGTAAATCATTACAAATAAAAGAAATATTATTTTCGTTTGGAAATAAATTAACAACATGTTGTATTATAGGTAATCCATCTACTTCAATTAATGGTTTGGGGTCTTTATAACCAGCTTCTACAAACCTCTTTCCAATACCTGACATCGGGATTATTATTTGCATAATATGAATATTAATAGTTAAAAATATTTATATCCATTTTTCAATATTATGATATTTTGTACAAATCATATCCAAAATAATATCATTTTCTTGAAAATATTTTTTATAAATATCTATTTTTTCTGGTTGTTGTTGTAATTCAGGAGATACAAAACATAATTTATAATTCATACTTTTTAACTGATTGTATATTTCAAATGTTAATGGATTTTTTGTAAAACAATCAATCCATACCCATTTTACTTTATTTTTCATATTACTTATAGTATCTAATCCTTCAAATTCAGAAAAACGTAAAGCAATATTGTTTTCACCTTTTAAAACCATTTGTTGAATCATAGGAAAAGAAGAATCTAAAAAAAAATAATCATTAATATTATATTTTTTTAAAAGATCTAATACTTTCCATTCAATTCGTTCACTTTTAATATTCAATATAATAAATGAATGATTATAATGTTGTAAAAAATCATTAAACAGTTCTCCTTGACTAAATGGATCATGAGAAATATGTATATCACCATTGATATTATCTCGTAAATCTAATTCAATACCATAATCAGTAGGAATTTGTTTTAATTCAGCGATTGTATTAATTCTATGACAACAATACATATAATTAATAATGTTTAAATCTTTAAATCTTTAAATCTTTAAATATGATAGTGCGAAGCATTTAAATATTCAGCATTTACGAATCCTTTAAGTCTGGTGAAATGAGGATTATTTATATCAGTCCAAATATATTTATCGTTGTTTATAATTATATATTTATCTTTAGGTGGGGCATAATCATATATTTTATGGTCTTCCAGTCCTTGTAGTAATATATATTTCCAATCATAATCTTTCCTTATAAACTTTTTATCTATTGGTGAATACTTATGATTAAATATATCAATAAATTCTTCTTTACTATATGGAGAAATGTCTGGAATAAGATTTTTCAAACCATCTCCATATATTAAACAATTATATAGGCTTTCGTTTAAATAAGCTTCAAATGTTCTATTATATAATCCTTTAATGTTAATATCCATATTTTTTATGAAATTATACGTATTACAATAAATTTTCATAGATTTTTTATTTCCAAAACATACAGCATCAGACATAAAAGAAGGAGATAAATGAAACGCACTTATTCTACATGTTAGATTTATATTATTTAAAATTAAATCACTGGAATTATCTTTATGAAATATTAACTGGTTAATATTTCTAAATATTATATCTGAACGTAATTTACATATTACATCAAATTCTATGTTATTATCTTTTTCGTATTTTTCAATTAAATTAAAATTATTTAAATCATTATAAAAACAAGATAATTGGTTATAGGGACCAAAATATTTTCTATTATTTTTTAATCTATTTTCTATCCAGTCTTCTTCATAAAAGAATGGTTTAAATTCGTAATATCCTATTTCATCTTTAAAACATTGTATTACTTCATTATATACTTTATCACTGTTAATTGATAAAAACAATTTTATATTATACTTATTTTGACTTTTTAAAAAATTAATAATTTTCAATAAACATTTATCATAAAATTTAATTCGACCACTTATAAATATAGCAAGATTTATCATATATATATACTTTTATTTTTCTTTTTAATTATTAATTTAAAAGAACTATTTAATCCATTATCTAATTTTTCAACTTCATTTATTTTAAATTCTTTTGTTAAAAATGTATTTGCACTGTTCCAACCTGTATTTGAACCATCGGTATATTGTATAACTACACTTTCATTTTTTACTTCAATAATTTCTCCAATAAATTTGTTATCTATTGTTTTGACGCGCATATATTTTTTAAACTCTGTATTTTCAATGTGTTCAGTGTTTTTATCGTAACATACATCAACACAATTTAAACTATATTGAAATCTTGTATTTACGTCTAAAAAGGTCGGAGATATGATTGCACGTAAACGGGTTGTTGGTTTTG
>MDTG01197436.1_pt1 | contig 11974 bp, 13 predicted proteins | sample 811421 | NCBI WGS metagenome assembly MDTG01 (sample SAMN05326645, study PRJNA326480) | marine metagenome | isolation source: seawater | place: Pacific Ocean: South East | collected 2011 | reverse complement strand
TTATTTAACGATAGCTGCTCCATTTGCTCAAAAGAAATAAATCATTATAAATCCCTTGAGAATAATATTAATTGGATAGATATCAATAATTTAGAATTAGCATGCAAAATATCAGGCAAGAATCACAGAGAGCTTCTTAGGCGCTTACATGTAATAAAGGATGATAAAGTATATTCTGGTGTAAGAGCATTTATTATTATGTGGTTAAATATTCCAAAATATAAATGGATAGCCAAAATAGTTTCGTTACCTCTTATTTTTCATGGATCTGTTGTGTTATATGAAATAATAGCTTTTTTACTTTTTATAAAAAACAAATATCAGCTAAATGAAAAAAGATAGGCTGCCAGAAAAAATATGTGTCGTATGTAAAAAGCCATTTAAATGGAGAAAAAAATGGGAACGTGATTGGGATAATGTAAAGTATTGTTCAGAAAAATGTAAAAGATCTGTATTATAAATTTAATTTTTTATTTTTTTCTATATTCCCAGGGTTTGACTGGGTTTTCTAAATTCCAAATGCCGTTTTTGTTAGTTCTCGCAAAATTCTCAAGATTCATAAGGTACGGATTTCCTCTATATCTTTTATAAACCCAAGCGTGCCCACTCTTTAAAAGCTTTGCATTAATAAAAACAGACTCTATATCATTATGTATATATACCTCCCCTATTACTCTTTTATACCTATCTCTTCTATAGCTGTGGATTTCAACACTTTTGTCTAAAACCAAACTAGCCAAATATTCTTTTGATTGAATACCATGATTTTGTTTTAGTTCTGGTGCGTCTATGTAGCTGAGTCTTATTTTTATGGATTCACTAGGGCTTTTGACCCATATAGTATCTCCGTCAACAACTTTAGATACTTTTCCGATGAATTGTTCTGCAAACGATACATTTGAGATAATTAAGACAAAAAATATTAGATATTTTCTAAGAAACATTTTATTTCCTTAGAAAAGGTTTCTATATCGACTAAGAACGAATCATGGCCTTGGATACAGTCTAAGCTTTTATAAGTTACTTTTGTTGATCCTGATGACAGCGATTCTGCGATTTCTTTTTGTTGAGCAATAGGAAACAAGGTGTCAGAGTTTACACCTAAAACTAAAGCATTATCTATAGCTGTTTGCCCCAAAACCTTATCTGGAGATGATCCATAGTCAACTAAATCAAACCAATCTATAGCACGGGAAAGATATAAATAAGAATTAGCATCAAAAACATCCTGAAATTTAATAGCAAGATGCTCAAGATATGATTCAATTTCAAACTCAAAGTTAGTATTTTCAATTCCAAATGTATTCTGTGTAATTTCTGTTTTAGCTGATTTTTTTCTACCAAACCTCTGCGCCCATTCATCAGCTGACCTATAAGACATCATGCCTAGCTTTCTTGCTATACGTACTCCATTATGAGGAGGACTCTCTGGTGAGTAATATCCGTTTTTCCATAGTGGATCTTTCCTTATAACTTCTCTCTGTAACGAGCGAATAGCAATCGAATATGGTAGAGACTGACTAGCAGTAGATATTGCTATAAAGTTTCTGACTAAATGAGTATTCTGAACAACTAGCGCCAATGCATGCATGCCTCCCATAGAAGGGCCTATCAATGTATGAATAGAATCAATGCCTAATTTGTCTAATAAAAGCTTCGTAGCATTGGCCATATCATCAATAGTGAGCTCAGGAAACGTAAGTCTATATGGCTCTTCAGTAATCTCATTTATTGATGCTGGACCAGTTGATCCAAAGCAGCTACCAAGTGAATTTATACAAATGACATGATACTTATCAGTATCAATTGCCTTTCCGCTACCTACCATTCCTTCCCACCAGCCCGGGTTAGTATTATTATCACTAGATGCAACATGCGAACTTGCACTTAGTCCCGTAAGTATTACAACAACGTTGTCTTTTTTGTGTGAAAGTTTACCCCATGTCTCGAATGCTAGATGAGGACTTGAGAGACTACCTCCTCTTTTTAATTTCATCGATTCAGTTAATTTAACTCTTTGAAAACCTGGGTTAGATTTTTCAAACAAACTAACGATATTATTTTCTGATTTTTGCATTATTGGATATTATTATGATTATGATGCTAATTCAATTGATATGTTGTTGAGTATATATTTTTGACTAACATTTAAGTTTATATTATTTCTTATAAGGGGAATTTTTCCATATATATCAGATAATTTTTTAATACTATGAATTTGATTCGATGAATGAGAAGAAAAAGTATTTTTGATAGTATAGATTATATAGCTATTTATTGCCTCAATGATAAATTTGGTACCTATTTTATTCCATTCATTTGACACCTCGAGAGGATCACATCTTTTATTTAGTAGCCCTTCTATTTGAGAAGAAATATTTGCCAGTAAATTCTCTAGATCATATTCAGCTGAATAATTTTTTAAAAACTTATGATAAGAGAAGAAATATTCTTCAAAACTTTCATACTCATCCATATTAGGTTCATCTTCAAGATGTATAGATCGACATCGACTTCTTATAGTTTCATGAATATCATTATGAGAATTAGTCAATAAAATGAACGAACAATTTGAGGACACTTCTTCTAATGTTTTCAATAGAGCAGACGAAGCCTCATTATTCATCCTTGAAGCATTATTTATTATTACTATTTTTTTTGATTTATGTGCAGATATTTGAGTGAACGAAATTACATCTCTTATTTGATTGATTGTAATTTCATTCCCAATTTTATTCGCATCTATTTTATCTATAAGACCATACTGGTATAAAAGTAGTTTTTTATTAGAGATAGAGTCAATGATTTTACCAGTCTTATCAATTACTGGAATAGAAACATATTTTATATCAGGATTCTTTAAAATATTTTCATTTGGGATATTCAAAGACTGAGAGATCTTATTTATTACAGTCATATATCTTGTGTACATATCAGTTGATACAACCAAGTAGTTTCTTGGCACGTCATCAATAAGTAATTGATCAATCATCTTCATTGGAATGTTCTGTCTAAAAATAAGTATAGAGCTTTTTTTGTATCATCTTTACTTCCAGATGTATCAATTTTTGTAGTATTTTCTATCTGTGAGAAAATTGACTCATAGGCACGATCTAATTCTTTGAGGTATTCTAAACCTCTACTCTCAAATTTATCAGTTTTATTTCTTCTTGAAATTCTTTTCAAGCTAACTTCTGGGCTTGCATATAAATAAAGCACATGATCAATTTTTTTTGAAAAAATAGGGTCAAAAATATTATGTATATTTTCAACAGTTTTATTCTTGCCGACAATGCCTTGATAAACTAATGTTGAATAATGAAATCTATCGCAAATAACTGTTTTCCCAGCAGATAATGCAGGTATTATTCTTTTTTTATAATTCTCGTACCTTGCAGCATAAAACAATAAAGAGTCAGTTAGTTCATGTGTATCATTATGATTGTCTAAGATTATAGATCTTATTGATTCACCAAAAGGTGTGCCACCTGGCTCTCTAGTAAGAAGATACTCTATACTATTATCTATTAAATACTTTTCAATTATTGATATTTGGGTTGACTTACCTACACCTTCACTGCCCTCAATAACTATAAACTTATTATTCATAAATATATTTTTTTAGTAAATCTTCTATTAATACATCATGTTTAATATTTCTATTTTCAATTTTATTTACGAACTGTACACCTTTAACAACATTGCAAATAAGACAGCCCTGAAATTTAATTATATCTCTTTTTGATAAAACTTTTTCATTGATTATAAATTTATTCCTTTTTAAAGTCTTAATGATTTGTTGTTTCATTATTCCTTCAACTCCACAGTTCGTCAAATCTGGCGTAAAAAAAGTATAGTTTTTCTGTCTAAGGTTATAAAAAAATATATTAGAGGATATACATTCTATAATATCATTCTTGCTATTACATAATATATACTCGTCATATTTTTTTTTAGATTTTAATGTTGTACCAAGAACCTGGTCGATTCTATTTAGATGCTTTATTTTTGATAAATATGAATTGTTATTGATAGTATGCCCTGAAAAACCAAGTTTAATAAAACTTTTCTTTATTCCTTTATTATATAATTTTTTAATCACATAAAGTTGAGGACAAATATCCTTGTTATAATTATATCCATGATCAGATAATCCTCTAGAATATATAATTTTAATTATACAATCTTTTGTATTAGAAATTGACCTTGTTACGGATTCTTTGATAAGTTTATTTGATATAACTGGTAAATGTAATATTTTGCATCCACGTTTTAATCTTTTTATATGATCATCTATAAATAGAGGGTTATTTGATTTTACACGGATAGTTTCGAATAAACCATCACCATAATTAAACGCTCTATCATTGACAGACACTTTTGTATTATTTATGTGGACCTGAATTTTCAAGCTAATAATTAATCTTGAAATTTTGAAAAAATCAAAGATCCGTTAGTTCCACCAAAACCAAAGGAATTTGATAGTGCATAGTTAATATTAAAATCTATAGTAGATTCATGATTAACGTTAAGATCACATTGATCATCAAGTGTATCTATATTGATAGTTTGATGTATCTTTCCGTTGAGTATGGAGAGAATACAAACTATCGCTTCTACACCTCCAGCCGCTCCTAAAAGATGACCAATCATTGATTTAGAAGAATTAATTATTAACTCTTTCGAGTGTGTTTCAAATGTTTTCTTTATAGCCTTTAATTCTAGTATATCTCCTGCTGGCGTAGATGTGCCATGCGCATTTATATAATCAATATCACTAGGAGAAAGTTCGGCATCCTTCAAAGCATTATTCATGCATCTTGAAGCTCCATCTCCTGTTTCCGATGGTAATGTCATATGATATGCGTCAGCACTCATCCCGTATCCATTTATCTCTGCATATATTGTTGCACCTCTTTTCTTTGCATGCTCCAATTCTTCCAAGACTATAACGCCTGCCCCATCGCCTAAAACAAAACCATCTCTATCTTTATCCCATGGTCTGCTGGCAGTTTCTGGCGAATCATTTCTTGTAGATAGAGCTCTAGCTGCGGCAAAACCTCCAATTCCAAGATCTGAAGTCGCCATTTCTGCCCCTCCACAAATCATTACATCTGCATGATCGTACTGAATTTGTCTCAAACCTTCGCCAATGTTGTGTGTACCTGTAGTACATGCGGTAACTATAGATAAATTAGGTCCTTTAAAACCATATTTAATTGATAAATTTCCAGATATCATATTAATGATGCTTGCTGGAACAAAAAACGGAGAAATTCTCCTAGAGCCATTTTTTTGGAAAGTATCTCGTGTAGCTTCAATCATACCCAAACCACCTATTCCTGAGCCAATTGATATTCCAATTCTATTTGTATCAATACTGCAGTTTGGCAAGTTTGAATCTTCAACTGCATCAATACCAGCAGCCATGCCATACTGCATGAATAAGTCCATTTTTTTAAGATCTTTTTTTTCGAAATATTTTTCAGATTGGAAATCTTTAACAGAAGCTGAAAATTTTACTGGTAATTTTTCTATATCTAGAAAGTCGATTAATCTAACACCTGATTTACCCTCTAAGAGCGATTCCCAGAATTTTTCTTTCGTGGAACCAAGTGGAGTGAGGCATCCAATGCCTGTGACTACTACTCGTCTTTTATTCATTGTTATTGGTTTGCGTTAACGTAATCTATAGCTTCTTGAACAGAGGTTATTTTTTCAGCTTCTTCATCAGGTATTTCTGTTTCAAATTCCTCTTCTAGCGCCATTACTAATTCAACAGTATCGAGAGAATCCGCGCCTAAATCGTCTATAAATTGTGATTCATTTTTTACCTCTTCTGCTTTTACACCCAACTGCGTAACGATAATGTTCTTGACTCTTTCCTCTATACTGCTCATTGTTGTTTTCTCCTAAGCGAAATTAAATTTAGATTGAAATTAATATGTATTTTTACATATATAGTCCACCATTTACATTAATATTTTCACCAGTTATATACGACGAACCCTCAGATAACAAAAATGCCACTACAGTTGAAACTTCATCTGGTGATGCAATCCTTCCTAGTGGAATATTTTTAGAGAGATTATCAATTTGCTCCTTAGATAATGCCTTTGTCATATCGGTATCTATAAATCCTGGAGATACTGAATTTACATTAATATTCCTAGAGGACAATTCTTTTGCTAGAGATTTTGTAAATCCTATTAATCCAGATTTTGTTGCAGAATAATTTGTCTGACCTGCATTGCCCATAACGCCCACAATAGAGCCTATATTTACAATTCTACCAATTCTTTTTTTCATCATATCTTTAATTACTGTTTTGGTGACCCTATACAAAGATGTTAGGTTGGACTCAATTACAGATTGCCACTGTTCATCTGTCATTCTCATCAATAAGTTATCCTGAGTAATCCCTGCATTATTAACCAGGCCATAAATGGTTCCATAATCTTTTTTTATAGAACTTACTGCTTGATCTATAGATTCCTGATTCGTAACATCCATAACTATTCCTCTGCCATCTGATCTTGTTAACGAGTCCGTAATTATCTTAACACCCTCGTTACTTCGAGAAGTGCCAATTACTGTATATCCAGCCTTATCAAGATTTTGTAATATATTATGACCGATACCTCGATTAGCACCAGTTATTAAAATAATCCTATTTTCCATTATTAAATATTATAGTGCCTGAGTAACTAATTTGATATCTTCAATTGTATTTGTTGAGTGAATATTGATAGTTTTATCAAATCTCTTTATTAATCCCGATAAAACTTTTCCCGGACCTATTTCGATAACATCTGTAATTTTTTGAGATTTAAATATTTCTAATGTCTCTAACCATCTTACTGGAGAACACACTTGTTTTGATAAGACATTTATTAGATCATCCCCTGTTTGACTAATAGAAAGATCAAAATTATGAACTAAATCAAAATTATTTTCATTGAATTTAATTTTCTGTAATTCATTTTTTAAATGAATAGCAACAGAATCAAGCAAAGAAGTATGAGCGGCGACTGATACTGGTAATTTTTTTATGATTTTGGCACCTTCATCCTTAAGTATACTATTAATATTATCGATTGCCTTAGTATGTCCTGCTATCACTGTTTGACCTGGACAATTAAAGTTTACAGCTTCTACTATGGCATTAACTTTCGATCTAGCTCTGCAAATATCGTTAACAATATTCCCATCGAGCCCAATCACTGCTGCCATGGAACCATCAATATCTTCCATTGCTTTGGACATCATTTCTGCACGCTTTTTAACTAGTAATAACCCATCTTCATATTTAATTGTGTTATTAGCAACAAGAGCACTATATTCTCCTAAGCTGTGACCAGCTGATATTTGAATATTTGTTGTACACTTCCCTTTGAATATTTCCCATATTGCACAACTAACAGCAAGCATAATAGGTTGTGTATATATAGTGTTATTAAGTTTTTCTTCATCATTGACAATTTTCTTTATATCATATTTTAAAATACTTGATGCTCTATCAATTGAATCATTGAAAACATCATCATCACGGAATTCTTCTAGCATCGTTTTGTTTTGGGACCCTTGTCCTGGGAAAACTAGCGCAATTTTCACGATATACTATCCATATAGTCTCTATAATTATATAGACCAGGTTTCTGTTCTGCAATCCACTGGGATGTGCTTAATGCGCCTTCTGCAAAGATATTACGATTATATGCATTATGATAAACAATTATTTCATCATTCTCGGATTTAAAAGTAGTTTTATGAACTCCAACTTCACCCTCCTCTCTAAATGCCTTGATATTTATATCATCTAAATTTGTTCCTTTTGTCTTAGCAATTAAATCAGCAATTTTCAATGCTGTTCCTGATGGCGCATCTACTTTATTCATATGATGCGTTTCTTCTATCGAAACTTCATAGTCCATTAATGATTTTGATAAATCTTCAATTATTTGAAATGTGGTATTTACACCAATACTCATATTGGGCGCGAGTAGTATAGGAATTTTTTTACTCGATTCATTAATCTCTTTTATTTGCTTATCATTAAATCCAGTCGTGCCTATTGTAATCGGCTTTTCAAGCTCTATACATTCTTTAACAGCATTAATAGAGGGATTTGGAAGAGAGAAGTCTATCACTACATCGTATAGTTCTGAATATTCAGATAATGAATGGGATAATTTAATATTATCGCTTGGTATAATCTTTTCTCTCTGATCTATACCAACGATGATGTCATACCCAGTTTCTTGTGAAAGTTTATAAATAGATTGACCCATTCTTCCGAAAAAACCATGAATAGCGATTTTAGCATTCTTCATTGATCAAAAAATTCCTTAATACCGTCTAGCCATGACTTTTCATTAGGTCTATGTTTAGATTTACTTTTCGAAAAAGACTCATCAAGTTTTGTTAGCAGTTCTTTTTGTTCTTTTGTTAAGTTAACTGGTGTTTCAATATTTACTTTACAGTATAAATCACCTTTGTAGGAAGATCTTACAGATTTTACACCTTTATTTTTAATTCTAAACGCTCTACCGCTTTGTGTACCTGCTGGTATAGTTAATTCTACTTTACCATCGAGTGTTGGTAATATAATCTTATCGCCTAATGTTGCTGATGTAAAATTTATTGGAACCTCACATAAAATATCATCACCATCTCTTTGGAAAAATTTATGAGGTTTTACGTTCACAGAGACGTATAGATCCCCTGAGACACCATTATTTGGTCCAGCCTCACCCTCTCCAGACAATCTTATTTGATCGCCATTGTCTACACCGGCAGGAATCTTCACCGCAAGTTTTTTAGTTTCTTGTATGAATCCAGAGGCTTGACACTTAGGACACTGCTCTTCGATAATTTTACCTCTTCCTTTGCAAACGTGACATGTTTGTTGAACAGAGAAAAAACCCTGACTTACTCTAACTTGCCCTTGTCCGTTGCATTGGTTACATGTTTTTAGAGAAGAGCCGTTCTTTGCGCCTGTCCCGTTACATGGTTTACAATTTACTCTTCGAGGTATACTCATCTTTACCTCTTTTCCTTTAATGGCATCTTCAAGAGATACCTCAATTCTGTATTCTAGATCTGAACCTCTTCTGGGTTGATTTTGAGATCTTGGGCCACCTCCGAATATATCACCAAATACATCGCCAAAAATATCATTAAAGGAACCGCCTTGAAAACCTCCACCTTGACCAAACCTTTGATCTAGGCCTTCATGCCCAAATTGATCGTAAGCTTGCCGTTTGCTCTGGTCTGATAAAACCTCATATGCCTCTGATAGTTCCTTAAACTTTTTTTCAGCATTTTTGTCACCCTGATTTCTATCAGGGTGGTATTTCATAGCAAGTTTTTTATATGCTTTTTTTAGCTCTTGATCAGAGGCTTCTCGAGATACACCGAGTAATGAATAATAGTCGGCTTTTGCCATTATTTAGAATTTTCTTTAGGTTCATCTTTATTCTCATCAACCTCTTCAAATTCAGCATCTACAGCATCTTTAGTGCCATTTGGTGCCGAGTCAGAGTTTGTCTGATTGTTACCACCTTGAGCTTGTGCTTGTTCCTGGTATGCTTGTTGTGCAATTTTGCCAGCAACTTCCGTAAGTTTCATAGTTAGGTCTTTTATTTTATCTATTTCATCTGTTTTGACAGCATCCTTTAATGCATCAATAGCCTTATTTGTTGCATCAACATCAGCCTTGTCTGCCTTATCTCCAAGATCTTTAATGGCTTTTTCTGATCCATTAATCATGGCTTCAGCTTGGTTTTTAGCGTCAACAAGCTCTTTAACTTTTTTATCTTCCTCGGCATGCTTTTCAGCATCTTTAACCATATTATTTATTTCTTCTTCACTTAGGCCGCTCGAAGCTTTTATGATAATTGATTGTTCTTTGCCTGTCGCTTTATCCTTCGCTGAGACGTTCAGTATACCATTAGCATCAATATCAAACGTTACCTCTATTTGGGGCGTTCCTCTTGGTGAGGGAGGTATATCAGCTAAATCAAATTTTCCAAGTGATTTATTTCCTGATGCGACTTCTCTTTCACCTTGAAGTACGTGCACAGTAACTGCTGGTTGGTTATCTTCTGCAGTTGAGAAAACTTGCGATTTCTTTGTAGGTATTGTTGTGTTTTTATCAATAAGAGGCGTTCTTACTCCTCCCATAGTTTCGATCCCTAATGTTAGAGGCGTAACATCTAATAAAAGCACATCTTTAACATCACCACCTAGTACTCCAGCTTGAATAGCAGCACCCATAGCTACTGCTTCATCTGGATTAACATCTTTTTTTGGTTCGCGATTAAAAAATTCTTTTACCACCTCTTGAACTTTAGGCATACGTGTTTGTCCACCAACAAGTATAACTTCTCCAATATCACTTGAAGAAATGCCCGCATCCTTAAGAGCAGTTTTGCAAGGTTCAAGAGTTTTTTGAACCAGATCATCAACGAGAGATTCTAATTTCGCCCTGCTCAATTTCAAATTCATATGTTTTGGTCCAGATGCATCAGCAGTTACATATGGAAGATTTATATCAGTTTGTGAACTAGACGAGAGTTCTATTTTTGCTTTCTCTGCTGCTTCTTTTAGTCTTTGAATTGCAAGCGGGTCTTGTTTAAGGTCTATCCCTTGATCCTTTTTGAACTCATCAACCAGATAGTCAATTAGTCTTAAATCAAAATCTTCACCGCCCAGGAAAGTATCCCCACTCGTTGAGAGAACTTCAAACTGCTGCTCTCCATCAATTTTTGTCATCTCAATTATTGAAACATCAAATGTTCCACCACCTAAGTCATAAACAACAACCTTCTTTTCATTTGAATTTTTATCTAAACCATATGCTAGCGCAGCTGCAGTGGGCTCGTTAATGATTCTCTTTACATCTAAACCTGCAATTTTTCCAGCATCTTTTGTTGCTTGCCTTTGAGAATCATTGAAATACGCAGGCACTGTAATGACTGCCTCCTTAACTTCTGTTCCCAAGTAATCTTCTGCTGTTTGTTTCATCTTCATTAATATCTTTGCTGAGACCTCTGGTGGTGCAATTTTTTTTCCATGAGCTTCAACCCACGCGTCACCATTTGTGTTTTTTATAATGGAATATGGAACTAAGTTTATATCTTTCTGAACTGCATCTTCATCAAACTTCCGACCGATTAGTCTCTTGATCGCATACAAGGTATTCGTTGGATTTGTTACTGCTTGTCTTTTTGCAGACTGTCCAACTAAAGTTTCATTATCATCAGTAAATGCTACGTAAGATGGAGTAGTTCTATCGCCTTCGCTATTTTCAATTACTTTCGATTTATCACCGTCCATTATTGAAACACATGAATTAGTTGTACCTAAGTCTATACCGATTATTGCCACTTCTTTTCTCCTTTAATGTTCAAGATACATGTAATATGGGTATGAAAATTATATTTTCAAGTAATTAATTTTTAATTACTACTACAAGTGCGGGCTTGATTACTCTATCAATAAGTTTATAGCCCTTTTGAAGAACTTCTTGAATCGTATTATTATCTTTTTCTTTATCTACGAAAGTTTTGATTGCCTGATGTGTGTTTGGATCAAATTTTTCACCTATAGATGGGCTTATCACCTCTAATGAGTTTTTTTGCAAAAGAGAGTCAAACATGTTCTTCAGCAACTTATTTCCTTCTACAAGATTTTCTGTATTTATATTCTTTTCATCTTGCGAGACTGCTAAGTCTAATGACTCGTAAATAGGAATTAAATCTAAAAATACAGATTCTGTACTGAATTTATATGCATTACTAACTTCTTTATCAGATCGTTTTTTAATATTTTCAACTTCTGCTTTTGCTCTAAGAAGAGCATCATAAGTTTCCTCATATTTTTGTTCCCAGCTCTTTTCATTCTTATGATCTTTCTTATCATCGACCGAGCTTTTGTTATCCTCTTTTGAGGGAGTAATTTCTTCTTTTTT